>Ga0307380_10002416_pt1 | contig 26643 bp, 33 predicted proteins | sample UN3MG_FD_202239 | JGI IMG/M metagenome (GOLD analysis project Ga0307380, IMG submission 202239) | Soil microbial communities from Risofladan, Vaasa, Finland - UN-3 | ecosystem: Environmental > Terrestrial > Soil > Coastal area > Acid sulfate soil | place: Finland: Risofladan, Vaasa | collected... | reverse complement strand
CTTCATATTTGCTAAGTTGGATAAATAATGAAAATACTTATACCAGCTGCTGGAGAAGGATCCAGGTTTGCTAAGCAGGGCTATACTTTCCCAAAACCCATCATCGATGTAAATGGCTCTCCAATGCTTCAGCGGGTTGTAGAAAACCTAAGTTTTCCTGATGCTGAGCATATCTTTCTTCTTAGAAAAGAACATTGTGATAAATATCATATAGATGTAATGGTTAAAAACTTTGCAAAAAATACCAAGGTGGTAATTGTAGATAGTCTTACTGAGGGAGCCGCGTGTACAGCCTTGCTTGCCAAGAGCCTAATAAATGACGATGATGCGCTACTAATTGCTAATTCTGACCAGATTATTGAGTACTCCAAGGAAAATTTCAAAATACTAAAAGATCATACCAAAGCTGATAGTTTTATATATGTTTTTAATGATACCCATCCTAAATGGAGCTTTGATAAATTAGACAGCAATGGATTTGTTAATGAGGTTGCTGAGAAGAATCCAATATCTAATATTGCTACCTGCGGAGTTTATTATTTTAGGCATGGTGCCGATTTTGTTTATCATGCAGAACAAATGATTAGAAATAATATAAGAGTAAATAATGAGTTCTATATAGCTCCCGTCTTTAATGAGCTAATAAAAAGTAAATTATCTATTCTTCCATTTTATGTATCAGCTATGCATGGTATTGGAACACCCGAAGATCTAAAAGCCTATCTTAAAGGACAATGAAAGTCTACATATCTCATCGTGGTAATCTTTTTGGCCCAAATCCAGGAAGAGAGAATCATCCTACATATATTAAAAAAGCTTTAGCTATTCCTAAACTTGAGGTGGAAATAGATGTTTGGTTTACCGATGATGGTTGGTATCTCGGTCACGATAAGCCATGCTATAAAACAGATGAGGATTTTTTAAGTAATACCAGGCTTTGGATTCATTGTAAGGATATAATTACTTTGCAAAAAGCAGTCGCAGCTGGTTTTCATTGTTTCTTTCATCAAAATGATGACGTAGCATTAACATCTAAGAAATATTTGTGGCTTTTTCCCGGACAGCCTATCCCAGATTATGGTATGACAATTGCTGTAAAGCCGGAGCTTTTTCCAGCTCTTGATATATCTAATGCTGGAGCGATATGCTCAGATTACATTTTAAAATATAAGAAAGAACCAGTATGGAAGAATCACAAGAAATAGATCAATATATAAAAGGCATAGTAAGATTATTGACTCGACATGATTTTAAGATACATAATGCCGAAGTTTTCTATAATGAGCCAAACTATTTTACTGATGCTGATGATTTTATCAATGTAAATCATTCTATAATTGAAATAAAAGTTGATAAGTCATCGTTGCTATCAGAATCTAATAGATTAACAAAATTAATAAATAGATATGGTGTTGATACTAAAGGTATAACGGCGGGGTATCATCCGACTGATGATACTTGTTTTATCAATATTTGTGACACATATGATTATATGTTCATGTCAGATGAAGAGGTTTATCGTTGGCATGAGGATTGGTGGAATCAGTGTCGTACCTGCAAGTTTTGGAATGGCGATAGAGTTTTAATGGATGATGGCCCCTGCGATAATGAAAAATCCGATCTGTTTCAAATTAGCACAACTAGTAGCGGAGAATGCCCAAAGTGGGATTCTTTTGATACTGAAATAGCTTTAAAGCTATTAGAAGAAAATGAAATGAAATATGGAAAAAAAGAAATGTGATAAGCATGGTCTTACTAACTTTATAGAATTGCCTATAGAAACCAAAATGATATGTAGCATGTGTGTAGTTGATGCTATGACTCCATTGAGTCCTCGTTGTCCAGAGCATGATGATCGTTTAGATAAAAATAATACCTGTACTATTTGCTACAAAACATATGATATTTGCCAAGCCTCGTTCGATTTTAAAAGAGTAAGATGCATTTATTTAAAGAATCATGCCGGTCCGCATATGAGTCCTTATTGCTTTAAATGGACTGACGAATATATGAAAAAATTTGATATAAAAACAGAATTAATTGGATCCTTTAGAAGAGCTAAATATGATCCTAAAGAGTAATATAAGGAATATATGAATGAAATAAAAGAGAATGATAACCAAGATGACATCGATATATTTAAAGATCTCTATGAAAAGTTCTACTATTGTAATTGGCTAAGCGCTGAGGAGTTCGACCTGCTAGCAGATCTGGATCATAAGGAACTTTATAAATATTTATATGATGATAAAAAATCAAACAAAGATAATAGAGCTAAGGCTCTTTTTGAAAGGCTGATTGAATATTATGATCTTACAATAAGAAATTATAAGATATTAAGCAGGCCTCATTGTTCTAAGGAGTATATGAGAATGATATTCTCAATATTTATTGCAAAAGGGCTAAGTATTCCCGAGGTCGATGGAGAAACTTGGAATAACTGTGATATGTGGTTATTTGTTGATCAAATAGCAACAAAAGAAGAAAATGTGCAATTCACTGAACTTTTTCTTAAGAATTTAAGCAAGGCCGGGTCAACAATAGAGGTTGAAGACCTCGAAAGTATGCAAGAGCTATCTATAAAAAAAGCGAGAATTATTTGGGATTTTGTTAAAGTAGAAGAATCTGGCTGTCGATTACCAGTAAAAGATCTAAGAGAATATATTCCTCATTTCTTTTATTTATGTAATGAAGCCGGTGCCTTTATTAAAAGAAATGCATTTGCTAAAAAAAGTAAAGATAGTATTAAATTTCAAACAATTTGTACAACGTTTCTAACGTCTGGCAAGCTGGCCAAGGAAGATTTGCAGTTCTTTAGAAAATATAAGTCAGAATTGAAAGAAGGAGAAGAACTTCATGTTAATCATGATGCAAGGCTTCTTTGGACACCAGAGTATACTAAATCACTCGACCGATATGATATACTTAATGAGGTTCTTTCCAACGATGCCTTATTAAATACTAATAATATTGATGAGAATTCATTTAAAGATATAGATGTTGCCCAATATGATTGTTTAGCAGATAATTTAGAAGGTCTTGAAAAAGCCTCAGCCGAAGCTTATAAGAACTATCTTTATTGGAAGAGACGACATCTTATTTTAAGTAATCTTATTAAGGATGTCCATGAATCTCTTGACGTTGAGATAAAGTAATTTCTATCAAATAAACGGTATTAATAAGCCAACTTGTTGATATTTAAGGAGAAATATTGGAGTTCATTGTAGCTCCTAAAAGGAAATTTATGAATGAAATGAATGAAAATGATGAAAGAATGGATGAGCCGCAGGATGAAAGAGATGAGGAGCTTGAAACTGAAGAAAAAACAGATATTAAATCACTGACAGATGCACTTAATGCGATTAGCAAAATTTCTGCAAGTCTGATAGAAGCTGACGAGGCTGAATTTAAATCTATTGAGACCGGAACAGCAACGGAGGAGATAAGAAATAATATAAGAGAAGAACTTAATGAAAAATTAAAAAAAGAAGCTGAGAAATTAAATAAGGAAGCTGAAATAAAAAAAGAAGAGGCGAAGATTGCTTTAGATAAAGAAGTTTTAAACTCCTGTATTAAAAAATCAGAAAATAAGCTAAGACATATAAAGTCCTACATTGATATTGAGATTTGTAGACATGACCTTAAAATGTCAGAGCTTTCTGATGATTTAGCTACAGCGTTGGATACGTTTTTGAAATATTCTAGTTCTAATGAAATTTCAGCTGATGACAGGAGGGACTACCTTATCTCACAGCTGGCTGATCCAGAAATCATGGATAATACCTATAAGTCTCAAATTAAATTTAAAGAGAGAATAGAAAAAGGAAAAGAGGAGGGCCGGAAGGCTCTTGATGACCATTTCAGAATGCTAAAGTTTCACAAAGAAAATAGTTTAAATTCTATTAGAGCCGAGAAAGGTCTCTTTAAACGAGTAGAGGATTCTGAAGATGAAATAAAGTTACTAATTGATTCATTAGATAACAATCCTGAGTAGTATGCTATTATTAATTACGCCACCAGCAAAAAGCCTAAGTGAGTTATTCAGAGAATTCATTGATGACCGTGGCGTAATTAATCTTAGAATCTTTGATCATATGAATATTAATGACAAGATATATGATAGTTTTAGAAGGCATAAATAGATGTTGATACTTAAAGAAATATATGAGATATCTAAGAGAGCGGCTAAATTTCAGCAAATAATAGAGGAGGGCCTTTCTGCTTTTGATAGATTCCACAAAACTGGTATTGATTGTCATGCCGGTCATTTCCATCTGAAAAAAGTTGCACCCGAAGGGTGTAGCACGGTTATAGTACATCCAAATGAGTAAGATTAAAATATTGTGTACAGGGTCTTGCGGATTTATTTTTTCTAATTTTGTCAGGAGAGTTCTATTTCATAATAATGATGAATATGTTATTGTTAGCGTGGATAAGGTTCTTCTTGATAAGGGCATAAACAATATTTATGGGAATAAAAGTCATACAATGCATATTGGCGATATTGCTGATCGTCATTTTATGGATACTATTTTTCAACTAGAGAAACCTGATATTGTCATAAATGGAGCGGCTGAGTCTTTTGTGGACAGCTCAATTACTGATGCCACACCATTTGTTCATTCTAATATATTAGGAACACAAGTTATTATAGATATGTGCCTAAAGCATAATGTAAATAAACTAATACAAATTTCAACTGATGAGGTCCTTGGTCAGCTTAATGAGGATGACGAATCATGGACAGAAGAGTCTCCATTGAATCCAAGAAACCCGTACAGTGCTTCAAAGGCTTCTGCCGAGCTTATGGTTCAAGCGGCCAATAAAACTCATGGATTGAAGTATAATATCACACGCTCTTGTAATAACTATGGACCAAGACAGCCCAATCGTAATTTGATTCCTAAAATAGTATACAATATTGTTAATGGACTAACGGTTCCTATATTTGATAAGGGACAGCAATTAAGAGAATGGATTCATGTAACAGACCATTGCGATGCTATTTTGCATATTATTAAGAATGGCAACGATAACGAGATATATAATATTTCATCAGGTCATGAGTTTTCTAATATTGAGGTATTTCATGAGATATGCAATATTATAGGAAGAGGGAGCGAGCTATTAAAGTTTATTTCTGATAGACCAGGGCATGATTTCAGATATTCTTTAAACTCAACTAAATTAAGAGAGCTTGGTTGGGCACCCAAGATTAAATTCAAGGATGGATTAAAAACCTGTGTCAGTTGGTATCAAAAAAATCTATGGTATTTAAGATAAGGCGATTATGAATGTTAAGAATGAAACTATTGAACATCAATCGAATGTGATTGATGATATAACAGAAGAAAAACAAGAGCAGCCAAAACAACCAGATGCTAAATTAGAAGCGTTGCGAGCTAAATTAGCTAAAAAAACTGAGGAAACAAATATGCCACCAAGAATTATAGCAAAGAAGACAAGAAGCCTTGAATTTGGAGTCATCGGCTCGGGACAGGCTGGCTCCAATCTGGCAGCATGCTGGCATAAATTAGGCTATCCTGCCGTTGTCTTCAATACAGCTCCACAAGACTTGGAGCACTTAGACCTTCCTGAATCCAATAAGTATCTTTTAGAGTATGGTCTAGGAGGAGCTGCCAAAGAAATTGAGATTGGCAAGGCCGCAGCAGAAGCTCACAAAGATGGTATTTACCAACATATTGCAGATAAGTTGCATGATTGTAATATCCACCTCCTTTGTCTTAGCCTAGGTGGTGGGTCTGGTGCCGGCTCGGCCGATACCTTGATTGATATCCTGTCTGGACTAAATAAGCCACTTGTGGTAATTACTGTCCTTCCAATGAGCAATGAGGACGCTCAAACCAAGCGTAACGCTTTGGAAACATTAAGCAAATTAGCTAAAGCAACACAGAATAAACAGATACATAATCTAATTGTTGTAGATAATGCTAAAATTGAGACAATTTACAGTGAAGTGAGTCAATTTGACTTCTATTCTGTCAGTAATAAGGCAATTGTTGCTCCTTTGGATGCATTTAACACATTTTCTTCGTTGCCATCTTCTGTCAAGGGATTGGACCCCATGGAGTTTGCCAAGCTAATGACCGATGGCGGAGGGCTGACAGTCTACGGAGAGCTTACTGTTCCTAATTTTGAGGAGGATGATGCCATTGCTGAGGCAGTCATTAGCAATCTAAATTCTGGTCTTTTGGCCGGTGGTTTCGACCTAAAACAATCTAAGTATGTCGGAGTCCTTATTGTGGCCAATAAGAGTGTCTGGGACCGCATTCCTAGCCTTTCTGTCAATTATGCCATGACTATGATTAACGACATCTGCGGGACTCCCAGCGGGACGTTTAAGGGCATCTATAGCACAGACATGGAGGAGGATGTTGTTAAGGTATATTCAATGTTCTGTGGATTGGGATTACCAGAGCCTCGTGTTCAACAGCTTAAGAAAGAGGCAGAAGAATATGCGGCAGTAACAAAAAGCAAAGATCATGAAAGAAATCTAACGCTTAAGCTTGATACTGGTGTAGAAGAGGCCACATCTCAAGCAGATAAGATTACAGAAAGAATTCATAAACGAAATTCTGCATTTGGCGGTCTTTTAACAGATACTGTTAGAGATAGAAGAAAACGTTAATATTTTATTAATAGTAAAAGATGCTCCTGGACCCTATGGTTCGGGAGCATTTTGATTGCATATCTTTACCAAAAACCCTCTATACTTTTGCATTAATTTATGATTAATTTACTTAAGCTAGCTGGAGATTTTGAAGAGGCTGCAACTCAACAAGTCGGTGACTCGGAAATTCAAAAAGAATATACTATTTTAGAGCCAGAACCATTTAGAGATCCAAAAAATATAAAAATAGAAATTTTACGTAAAATGAGTGATTTGAAAAATGCTTTATATTATATAACTCAATTTGGCAAAGTATATGAAACGTTATATCAGACAGTATATGAGGCGTACTATAAGCAGGAACCATATGGGCCCTCATCACAAATGGAAAGTATATTGCAAACACTAAAACATAATACCCTTATTCATAATTTATTAATTTCTGATGCAAAACTTGTTGAGTTAAAAGATGTAAAAGGCCAACTTGTTGAATTAAAAGAATTACAAAATGAATTAGAAAAAGTTTATACAAATCAGATTACTCCTGTTGAAGAATTTGATTTTTAATTGAGGAATTATGAATAATTTATTGAAGCTTGCTGGAGATTTTGAAGAGGCTGCAACCCAAAGAGATCCTGGGCAGGAAAGTCCTCCAGAAACGCTTCGCAGTGGAGAGACGCAAGATCTTAATACTGACCATTTTAGTGAGGGATATAATCTTAGAGATGAGCTAGAGAACAAAGTGAATGATATGCAGGATCTTTTTCCAGCTTTATTTAAACTTATGGACTCCAATGATCCGTCGACCAAGGATAGAACATTAATTCTAGTTAATTCAATTAAGAATATGACTGAAGCCATTCTTGATGATCTGGTAGATGTAGAGATAGAATTAAAAAGAAAGATGAATGAGTAAATTATATATACATAATAGCTATTGCTCTCTAGATAACGAAACAGACTTAACATTCATTAGTAGATTAGACCAGGAATTATCCTACCGTGTCCAAGGTGCGGAATATACTCGTAAATTCAAGGGATTTTATGATCGGTCAGGCAATTTTGTTAAATGGGATGGTCGTCGTAGATTCCTAACCAATAAGCTAAATATCCCGCGCGGTCTTCGAGAGAGAGTCATCGAATTTTATGAAGCCCATGATAAGCCTCTTGAGATTATTGATTGTCGTCCAGACAAGTCTCCATCTCAAAAAATAGATATATTGCCGGCTCTCAAAGCTGTAGGAAAAAGCCCGTTTCCTCATCAATTAGTTGCAGTTGAGGCTGTCAAAAATCATGACCAGGGCATCATCAGAATGCCTACAGGATCTGGTAAGACAATTGTCGCCGCCATGATAACAGCCGAGTTCGGCAAACGAACAATAATATATGTAATAGGTAAAGATCTGCTATACCAAATGCATGAGCTATTTTCCTCATTATTTAATCAAAAGATTGGAATAATAGGTGATGGGCAATGCGAAATAGCCGACATTAATATTGCTAGCGTGTGGACGATAGGCCAGGCTGTAGGACTAAAGAAAAATAGCATCATCAATGATAGCGTAGGAGACGAATCTCAAACAGATCCTCAACGATATCAGGATATTAGAGACCTACTTAAGACAGCTAAGGTTCACTTATGGGACGAATGCCATATAAGTGCGTGCTCGACCATACAAGAGATTGGAAAAAAGATTAATCCCGAGCATATCTATGGGATGTCAGCATCTCCTTGGAGGGATGATAATGCGGATCTTCTAATAGAGTGCATATTAGGAAAATATATTGTTAACATCTCTGCTAGTGAGCTTATAAAGGGAGGATATTTAGTTCAGCCCATAATTAGATTTTTAAATGTTCCGCCGCCAATAGAGAAGTTAACAAGGCATTACCAATCGATTTATTCAAAATATGTTATAGAGAATCCTGAAAGAAATGGAATGATAACTATTGGCACACAAAAGCTTGTGGAGCAAGGGTACCAGACATTAGTCTTGTTCAATAACATTAAACATGGAAATATTCTTTATGATGAGATTAGTAAAAAGATTCCGTGTATTTTGTTAAACGGCAACGATTCTGCCGAGACCCGCCAGGATGCAAAGAAAAAGCTGGAGTGTGGCGAAATCAATTGCATAATTGCTTCAAGAATCTTTGATATTGGGGTAGACCTCCCATCTTTATCAGGCCTTGTTGTAGCTGGCAGTGGTAAAAGCTCTGTCCGGGCCTTGCAAAGAATTGGACGAGTTATTCGCAAGTATCCGAATAAAAAGCAAGCTGTTATTTTAGATTTTGTTGATAATGTCACATTTCTTAAAAATCACTCAAAAGCTAGAAAGAAAATATATTCTAGCGAAAAAGGATTCATAGTAGAATGGCCGAAATAGAGAATAACGAAGAGAACAACGAATGGCTTTTGCTGCTTAGCAAGCCTTGGCGGAAATTTTTTGCCAAGCATGCTGAGATTAAAAGCCTCAAACCATTCGAATGGAAAGAAGTACATCAAGTAGCTTATTTCGCCGAAAGATATGAGAACCATTTTGGATGTAGATATGCATGGTCTATGACCGGCGCACCATCAAGATGTACTGAGATTCTGTTAATGCGGAAGGTTTATGGAATGCTCGGGACCACAAGCTCAGGGCTGATAAAATCATACATTGATTGGATGTTTGATAGCGTCATCATACCTAAGAAAATACGAATAAGAACGATAGGATATCTGCTGACGCCAGGCTTAGGGAATGATTTCCAGTCCTGGCGAAAAATTAAAAAAATAGTAAATAGAGAAACTACTCTTCCCAAAATGTATCAAGACATTGCGGAAAGACTTGATGTTAGCGTTAATACTTATGGTGAACTGGCCTTCATTAAAAATGCATTGGATCAGGGGCCTATTTCTGAAGAAAGACTTCCTTACAAAAAGTTAATAGATCAACTCTATATTCTGGGATTAGAACCAGAGATTCTGTCTCATTTAAGATAGGAAAAGTATATGTATCAAGATTTTGATTGGGAGGATTTATTAGATCCTAATTTTTGCAAAGAAATTGATGAGGCATTTGATGAGATGTTTTCTGATATTTCAATAAATATTGAAGAGATAGAAATGGCAAAGGCGGCTCTTGCCGAGCCAGGCTTATCCTGCACAAAATGCAACAATTTCTTTAATTACGCAGATACTCCAAACCAGCCCGATGGAACCTTTAAATGTTACCCTTGCAGGAAAAACTTATGATTAGATTAGATAGATTCTTGAATCAACATATAAAGGTTGTACTTAACAACTCTTCCGTCGAGGGCATTGTAATATCTTCGTCCAAGGACGAGCTTATTTTAAGAAGTGCCACTGAGCCTAATTCAGCTCTAATAATTAAGAATCCCGAAGAAAATATAATTTTGATTAAGGCTCCATTTTCTTGTATTTCTAATCCTGCTATTAAGATAAATGATGTTATAGAAGAAAAACAAATAAGTGCATTAAATCTTAATAACGCGAAACTTGTTGAGCTACATGAGCTTAAGCGAAAAGAGGAGCTTGAGTCGTTGAAGCAGCAAGTCACCTCTTTTGAACCAACATATACGAATACATCATCATATGAGCAACCGAATTTCACACAGCCAAATATTATCCAACATTCCTCCAAACAAGATCAAGATAGCTCTGGAGGAAACTATTCAAAATTGCGAGACATGTTCCAAAAACGACACAAGCGTAAATAATACTTGTCAATCGTGTTGGGCAATTAATCAAACATTGCTCCGCTATGCGGAGAGCAATATACCTGTAAGGTACTGGCATCTTGAGATGCTTAAACATTTTATAGGAGATACTATTTTATTAACCAAATATAATGAGCTTACAAAAGACCTAAGCCAAACTTATAAGGATGGTCCTTGCGTATGTTTTGCTGGCCAGCATGGTGTAGGCAAGTCATTTCTGGTAACAAACATACTTAAAAGAGCTATAGAGAAATCTTATTCTGGGCTATATGTTAATCTTCAGGATATTGTTTCTATGATTGTATCTCCTGAAAATGAAGATAAAAGTATAGCTCGCAATGAGCTTAATCGTGTTGACTTTCTTGTTATAGATGAATTTGATGGTCGTCACATGGGCTCTGGTGCTGGTATAGATTTATATGGGAGGACACTTGAGGGAATATTTAGAACACGTTGTCAAAATAACTTGCCAACATTTTTTTGTAGTAATTCACCGAATCTTTCGGAAATCTTCCAAGGGCCGCTGAAAATCAGTTTCAACAGTTTGATGAATTATATGGAAGTTGTAACTCCATTAGGAAAAGACTTTAGAAAAATGGAGAAAAAATGAGATTAGAAGAGCAAGACCTTCGCATACTTAAAGCTATTGCAACAGACATCCAGATAGGATTAGAATTTGTTCAATCATATGATCATAACCTTTTCTTCGGTGACGCCAGAGAGTGTGCGAAAGCTATCATTAGCTATATTAAGATTTATAAATCTGCCCCAACATTGCGGGCTCTATCTGAAATATATGAGGATAAGCCCGAGCTTGAAGCGATTAAAGATATTTGGGATGAATTTTCTGGAATAGATACCGATGTATCTGAATATAGATATGACCTAGATAAACTTAAACAAAAATATACTCAGCATGAGACTCGTTCATTGAGCTTGCTCTTAGATGATGAATTTAAGAGTGCAGATGATATTATTAGAATAGCAGAACATAAGCTTTCATCCATTAAGCAGGTTCGTGCTGGTGGAAAGCGAGCTTATACGCAGAAGACCTTGCGTGAATTCATGCCCGAATTTAAGGAAGGATTCGCTGCTCAAGCAAGAAATGCTAATGTTAGTCAGGGTGTTTTAACAGGATATTCTTATTTAGACTATATTAAGAATGGGATGAGCCCAGCCGAAATGCTTGTGATTGGTGCTGAGACCAGCGCTGGTAAGAGCCAGCTCCTAGCTAATTTAGGCATTCAAATGTGGCTTCAGGATAGTCGCATCGATGATGGATATAAGTCGGCCAATGGGAAAAATATATTGTATTTTTCTTTAGAGATGCCTTATAAGGCCTGCGCAAGACGTATATTGTCTAGGCTAGCTCAGACACCTGTTTATGCTATTCGTGATTGCAAGATAAACGAGGCTCAGGCTCTGAGCCTAAATAGAGTAGACAAATTTATTAAAGAATACGATTCGGAATTTGAAGTAGTAGATATTGCCCGTGGTGTGACAATTCATGAAATTGAGGCAAGATATAATGAGACAAAAACAAGATTTAATCCTGATATTGTTATCATAGATTATCTTGGATTAATGGAATCGGATACCAAGGATGATGACTGGTTAAAGCTCGGACAAATCGCCGGACAACTCCATGAATTTGCTAGAATAAATAACGTAATCGTTCTTACGGCTGTTCAGCTCAATCGTCCTACCAAGCGTCCTAAGGATTCGAGTGAACTTATCGGCATTCATAGAATTGGAAGGTCATCATTAATAATGCACCATGCTGACATTGGCATTCAAATAGAATCTAGAAAAGATGAACAAACATATGCTGATATGAAATGTCATATTATTAAAAATAGAGATGGGGAGCTAGGTGAGTTCTTATTAATGAAAGATTTTAGATGTGCAACGGTAAAGGATATGGATCCTCCGTATCAGCCGCCATCTGATGACTCATTTACATTGAATGATGTTGATGATTTATCTCCTATTTTAGCAAGGATAGGGTGGTATAAAAAATGAAAGAATCTCATAAAATTGTAGCAGAAGCGATTCGTGTTGAATATTCTAAAACAGATGATAGTCTTTGTGTTGTCTTTGAAATAATAGATGAAAAGCTTAAGTCTGAAATAAAAAAGGATTGGATGAAAAATATTGATTTAAAGCTTGTTAATAAGAACCTAGTAATAGAAGTATCGGAGAAATAATGCCAGTTTATGAATTAGAGTGCACAAAATGTGATAATGCTTGGGAAGAAATATTTGGCCCTTGGGAGGACCTCCCTCCTTGCCCGAAGTGCAAATCTTCTGAGGTGAAAAGATTAATATCTCTTACTGCTCCGGGCAGAGTGGAACTTACTGGACATGACCTAAAATCAAAGGTTCTGGCCGATAGTAAAAAAGACCTGGCAAGAACAAGAACAGATGAAAATTTCAGAGCAAATCTTGTAGGAGAAGATAAGTATCAAGTCAACGTTTCTAATTTAGAGAAAAAGTAATATGGAACAAGAAGAAATTAATAATTTAGCTAAAACATATTTAGAACTCCAATCTTCCGCCGCCGAATCTGAAGAATTGGAAGCAAAGTTCAGACAATATCAAAATATCTGTATGCATAAGCTTCGAAATTTAGTATTATTTAGAGCAAGAAGATACAAGAAATTTTCAAATTATGATGATCTTGCTCAGGACGGGTTCGAAGCCCTTTTGCTTGCGTTAAAAACGTATAATCCGGACAAAGGTTGTTTTAGTTGGTGGGCGGATAAGTATATCAATACTCGCATCTGCCGGGCAGCGAATGCTCATTCTGTTATTAGAATACCTTTGAAGAAAGCCAGAAAATTGAAGCCATTCAAAATGTCAAAGCTTCCAATTTTCATTGATCATACATCGCCGCTAGAAGATGCTCAAGAAGCACAAATAAGAAAAACACAGCAAGAAAAAATAGGCAAGGCTCTTGAGGCTTTATCCCAACAACATAGCTCTATTATTAAGTTAGTCTACGGCCTGCAAGGAAGATCCTATTCGACGTCGCAAATTCTGGAAATTATGTCTATTACTAAATCAGAATACACAAAGCTACTTAAAGAAGCAAAAGCACAAATTAAAAAAGTTTACAAGAGAGTTTAAGAAATAATGAAGACATATTCTTATCAAGAAGTAATAGACGCCTCGACCCATTATTTTAATGGAGATAATTTTGCAGCTAAAATATTTGCAGACAAATATGCATTACAAAATAATGATGGTTCTTATGAAGAACTAGATCCTTCATTTATGCATAAAAGACTTGCAACAGAATTTGCTCGCATGGAAGAAAAATATCCTAATCCTATGACTAAAGATGAGATATTTGAGCTTTTTGATAATTTTAAGTACATAGTCCCTCAGGGCAGCCCTATGGCAGGAATAGGAAACCCTTATCAGATTATGTCTATTTCAAATTGTTTTGTAATAGATAGCCCATTGGATTCCTATGCTGGAATTTTACATACAGATGCTGAAGAAGTTCATATTATGCGTCGTCGTGGCGGTGTTGGTTTTGATGTATCTAATATTCGGCCGAAAGGCATGGTTACTGCTAACGCAGCCAAGACAACAGATGGTATAGGTCTATTTTTAGAGAGATACTCTAGGACTTGCCGAGAAGTGGCACAAGATGGTAGACGTGGTGCTTTGATGTTAACTCTTTCTGTTCATCATCCAGAGATACAAACATTCATAAATATTAAAAAGGATAAAACAAAAGTTACTGGTGCTAATATCTCTATCAGAATTTCTGATGAATTTATGAATGCTGTAAAAAATGATTCAGATTTTGAACTTAGGTGGCCAGTGGATAGTAAAAATCCTACCGTTCGTAAAACAATTCGAGCAAAAGATCTTTGGGATGAAATTACTAATGCGGCTTGGTCATGTGCCGAGCCCGGAATTTTATTTTGGGATAATGTGTTAAATAACACACCGGCTCAGGCGTATAAAGATCACGGCTTCAATCATACATCTACTAACCCTTGCGGGGAGCTTGTATTATCCCCAGGTGACAGCTGCCGATTACTAGTATTAAATCTTACTGGCTTTGTCGAAGATATCTTTTCTAAAAAAGCCTCGTTCAATTTCTCTAAATTTAGAGAATATGTTATCAAAGCCCAAAGGCTTATGGATGATATGGTAGATTTAGAATTAGAATATATAGATAAAATCTTAGAAAAGGTTCATAAAGACCCACAACCGAATCATATTAAAGCAATTGAAATAAGATTGTGGAATCAAATTAAAGCGGCTTGCATAAATGGTAGAAGAACTGGCCTTGGTATAACTGGATTAGGAGATTGTTTAGCTTATTTAAATATCAAATACGGTAGCCAGGCTTCTATAGTAGTAACAGAAGAAATATATAAAACGCTAGCTTTAGGTTCATATGAGTCAAGCTGCATTATGGCGAAGGAACGGGGAGCGTTCCCGGCCTTTCAACTGGAGATCGAAAAAGATCATCCATTTATTTCTAGAATCATGACAAGTGATAGTAAAATAAATGAACTGTATATAAAATATGGTAGAAGGAATATTGCCAATACAACAACCGCTCCAGCCGGAACAGTATCTATATTAACTCAAACAACCTCTGGTATTGAACCGACGTATGATCTTTCATATACCAGGAGAAAAAAGATTAATCCGGATAGTAAAGATGTTACTGTCGATTATGTTGATCAGAATGGTGATTCTTGGCAATCATATACTATTTATCATCATGGATTAAAAAAATGGATGGAGGTAACTAATGAAACAGATTTAACTAAATCTCCATATTTCGAAGCTACTGCTCAAGATTGTGATTGGAAATCTGGTGTAATGCTGCAAGGTGTCGCCCAAAAGTGGGTGTGCCATTCAATTAGCCGAACAGCCAATATACCTAATGATACACCATTAGATGTCGTTAAAGATATCTATATGATGGCCTGGCAGCATGGATGTAAAGGATATACAGTGTATCGTGAAGGGACACGATCTGGTGTCTTAGTCAGCGAAGATGCTATGAAGCAACAGAAGACAGATGATTCCGGTCGGCCTTTAATGATTCAATCGACGCAAGCTCCAAAAAGACCAAAGACCCTTTCTTGCGATATTCATCAAACTTCTGTAAAAGGAACAAAATGGGTTGTTCTTGTAGGTCTTCTGCAAAATAAACCATACGAACTATTCATGGGCTCAGCCGAGCAGTTTCCTATCCCGTTAAAATATAAAAATGGAGAATTAGAAAGAATAAATAAAGGAAGATATAACTTATCTATAAATGATTCAGAATTAGTAATTGAGAATATTGTTAAAACTATTGATGATACTGAGATTGCTTGGGCTACCAGGGTGGTATCTATGATGCTTAGGCATGGGCTGAATATTAAGCATATTTGTGAGCAACTTTCAAAAGAAGGCTCTGTGGTCGATGTTAATAACGTTATATCCCGAATACTAAGAAAGTATATAAAGGACGATTCTGCTGAGGATTGCCCCAAATGCCCAAACATAAAATTGATATTTGAAGAAGGCTGCCTCCGCTGTGGCAATTGTGGATTTAGTAAGTGTGGCTAAATGAAATTCAAAGAAGGTAAAATACTAATTGATCGAGATCAAGCAAGAGAAGTAGAATCTGAAGAAAAATATATCTTTGTGGTTTCTATTATCGATCAATTAGGCATATCTCTTGGTGATGCCCTCCCAGAGGAGCCTCATCTATTTGACGCCGAATGCAAGATTGAATTAAGAAAAATCCTTCATAAGTTTAATGTCTCCATAATTGACGACATGGACGGGGGACTTAAGATTTATGTCGACAAGGATCTTGTCGCCGATTGGAAAAAACCGATATTCATCTTAAAAAAAGATCTATCAGAACTGCAAAGATCCAAACGATTATATTACGAAATGATTACGTCATATTGGTCAATATTTGATCAGGAATAATTAGGAATTTATGGGTATAGAATATTATGTGGTTGATAAAAAGAAAAAAGTTTTCTATGAATTGGGCAAAGGCGGCTGGTATGCTCTTGCCGACGAGCCTGAGGCCTTAACAGATTACGAATACCTAGTTATTTTTATTTTAGAAGATTGTTTTGGCCTAGAAAGAGAAGATGATCCGAAAGAATATGAAAAATTGGAAAAATATGTTGAGAAAAGAATTGCATTAGATCTTTATATGAATTTCGGATCTAGCGATATGAAAGATATTAGGATCTTAAGTGATAGTGGTGACGATATGCTAAATATACTCCGAAAACGTTATACTTGCATTGGTTCCCGTTATGGAGAGAAAGACTCCAAAGAGTATTTAGATAGCTTAAAGGAATTGAATCAACATTTAAAATTCGAGAAGCCAGGGTATTTTGTCTGATGGGTTGGCCACCTTGCTCATCTTGTGACGCTTGGCCGGGAGGCAGTCCCAGAGTGGGATACTTGTGCAAAAACTGTATCAAGGATGCTTCCAAGGTAGAGGCAGAACTGCGAGAAACAGTTGCACAACTTCTTATTCTTAAAAAGAAAGTCCAGCGCGCCCAATGTCCAGACTACCGTCTCGGCCGCCGTTTTTTTCCTTGCGCAGAGTGTGTTTCCGAATGGGAAGAGAAAGCGGCATTACCAAGCGAGAAGAAAACCCCGTCTACCTTAAAAGAAGCAAGTAATAGAAAGAAAGAATAAATTATGATGAATACAGTCACAGAAATAGCAGCAATGATTCAAATACGAAATTATCTGCAACAACAAAGAACCTCCAATCTTGAGCTTGACCGATCCGTTGTTACCAAGCTTGGGACAGCAATATCTAAAATGGATAAGGATATAGTCAGATCGTCTCTGGACGTTTTATACCCCCTCCCTGTATTGGAGGTAAGGCCTACTGTTAAGCCTCCTGTTGTTAAATCAGCAGCTAAAACAACAAAGCCAAGAAATTTAAAGAAAATTAAACAGACCAATGTCTGATATTATTCAGTCCTCTATAATTCCTTTAGAAGGCAAAGAATATTTAGAAACATTGAAATATTCTGGCAAAGTTGTTGCTCAATGCCTTTCAGCTTGCAAAGATCTTTTGGAGGCAAGCACTCCAAATTTATCTTGCAATGATCTTAATCAAGTATCAAAGGAAATTATAGAAAAAGCAGGCTGCACAGCCACCTTTTTTGGATATAAAGGATTTCCTGGCTATATCTGCACCTCTGTCAATAAGCAAATGGTACACGGCATCCCTACAGACTACATTATACAACCAGGAGATGTTGTCAAGATTGACCTAGGGGCTACGACTGATGGCATCATAGCAGATGCTGCATTGACTGCTATTTATGGTGAACCATTAGATAAAAAGCATGTTGAGCTAATGAGTGTTTGTCAAAAATCGCTGCATAATGCAATAAATAGAATAAAAATAGGGAATAGACTTGGAAGCATTGGAAGTTCTATTAATTATGTGGTCAAACAATCGAGATTTGGTCTAATTACCAATTATGGAGGTCATGGTATTGAAAGAAATATGCCTCATGCTCCTCCATTTGTGGCTAACAAGGCCTCGGCCCAGGAAGGGCCTAGATTGCAGCCAGGCATGACATTGGCCATAGAGCCCATGCTGACCATAGGAGAGCCTGTGACCACCGTCTCGCCCGATGGTTGGACCGTTACCACGCCAGGAGTAAGCGCTCATTATGAGCACACGATCTTTATAGAGGAAGATAAAACTCATGTCATTACACAATGGGAGGACAAGATATGAAAGAATACTATGGGCTTATTTTGAATGAAAATCCCAAGGATGTCCCAAGAGACCTGCTTCTTACTATTGGCTATTTTGAGCAATTTTCAGCAGAGGATTGTTTTGGACAAAGAAATATTTATAAATTAACTCTTGCAGAATATTATTGGAAGTATCCTCGGCCTCTTCATTTGGTCTACGGACGCATGAGCGGAGGATTGTCGTCAATCAAAAAATGCGATATTACTGAGTATTTCGGCAGGGGCACCCTTTCCCCCTCCAGAGGAATTAAGGTAATTGAGGAAAATGTTCGACAAGAGCCGGTGATTTCTCTAATAGAGAGTGTCTGGACCAAAGAATCATGAGAATCAATTTTGATGAGGCGGGGCAAAATTACTTAGAGATAAGCAAAGATGCCATGGGACAGATTGAAATACAATTAGGGAGTCGAGATAAAGACTCTCCTTTAAAGACTGTGATTAATTCTGTTAAAATCTCAGAACAACAATTTTCAGACATAACAAAAGAAATAAATATAAAGGAAGAAAAATATGAAGATGGATAAAGTTCAACAAATCGTCAAGAAGGTCAATCGCAAGATGTTGACCAATAATACTCAAAAAGTCTTAATGACCCTGCTTAATACAGATGGCTGGGTTGCACGTGAATCATTTAAGATTCCTTTTGCTTCTTCTCGGATTCGCGATCTTCGAACCGAGAAATTTGGTGGGTTTACTGTTGAATGCAAGTCAGCAGCTCAGTTGAAGAAACAATCTAAAACGAGCACCACCTTTTATCGAGTAGTCCCAACTTCGGTGACCGTCTCCCGCCTTCGGACGGTCTTCGGAGAAGCCATTACTAGTTAAGATTAATACTTAACATTCTAATTTAAAAAGCCAGGATAATATCCTGGCTTTTTTCTTTGCCCCAGATCTTAATTGATCTGGGGCATTTTTAATGCCCTATATATTATATTTATAATATCCTTTTTTACAAATGATTGGGCTGGTATCCTTATAAAGTATCGAATATCATTAATATTTTCCTTCATAAGCTTGTCTTTATATTTATCTCTTTCCTGTTGCAATACAAAATTCTTTTTTGCTTTCTCTAGGGAGATACCGCCGAAACGAATTGGCCCGGCATGCTGCTCCCCATCATATTCTATGGCCAGCTTAAGCTCAGGAATATAAATATCTAGCTCCAGTTTGCCAAATTTCTTATATTTAAGCCATTTGAAATTCCTATAGTTATAGAATATTTGAAAATCTGGAAAAAGCTCCTTGCATATACCAAAGATTCGCGCTTGTGTTTTTGTTTTACATTTCGGGCACCACTTTCCTTGTTTGATTTTATCATAAGTTGCTCGCCATTCATGATTATTGGAGCATCTCCAAAGATATTTAGTCCCATTATTAATGTATATTAAGCTCAAGCATTCCCCTCCGCGTGAGGCTGCACTTTTTCTGCAATGCTCTATGGTTAATTTTCTTCTAGATGAACAGTCTGGACACCACGAACCGTTCTTAACGCTATTATATGTGGCTTCCCATTTATGGTTTTTACTGCATTGCCATATATATTTTGTTTTATTATTTATATAGTCATTGCTTAGACACTTTCCATTTTTCTTTTTAGCTATATTTTGACAATGCTGTATAGTTAATCTTCGATTATTACGGTAACATATATGGCACCACCTACCATAGTTAACATTAGCATACATAGTTTCCCAGGTATGGCCCTCGGAACATTTCCAAAGATACTTAGTATTGGGGCCTAAATATTTAGGACTAAGCCACTCTCCTCCCCTGTCTTTGGCTAGATTATGGCAACTTTCATTTGTAACATTTTTACATTGTTGACACCAGCCTCCTTTTCGAATGTTGGCATATGTGGATTCCCACTCATGACCGAATTTGCATTTCCAATGATACTTAGCTTTGCTAGTAGTAAATTCTAAATTCAGGCATTCTCCACAATATTTTTTAGCAAGAGCATGATAATCATCTATGGTTAGTGTCTTATTGCCCGCACATTTTGGGCACCAATGATTCCTTTGAATGATATTATATATGCTCTCCCAAACATGATTATTAGAGCATCTCCAAAGATATTTTGTTTTACTATTTATATATTTGGTACTAAGACATTCTCCATTATTTAGGATGGCTAATCTATGACAATGTTCTATAGTTAATTTATCCAAATTATTCCGTATATTTCTGAGAATATGGCCTCCTGCTGCATATTATTATATATCAAGAGAACCAATATTCTATTTTTTAGAGGCAAAAATTGACAAGCAACTATCCTAAATCTCTTGATAATTCTGAGTCTGTGCTTATTGCTACAGATAATGTTACTCCCGTAAAAGCTGAGATAGTAAATCGCATCCGGACCGCTCTTCTAGCCGTGGAGGCAGAACTAGGAGCAGATCCAAGCAGAGAGTTTTCTACTGTCCGGGCTAGACTTGACGCTCTGTCTGGTATAACTGAAGCTTTAAGCCCTCCAATAAATATCTATGAAGAAGGTATATTAAGGCTGGCCGGAATAACTAATCTTAATTTTACTGGTGGGGTAATTGTTACTCCATCCGGGCCAACAAGCGCCAATATTGATATAATTGGTTCAGGAGGAGGCGGAGACGCTATCTATGAGACCTTATCGGTTGGCTCTCCTGGGCAAACGGCTTTTACTCTTAGCACCACCCCATCAGACTCTAATGATGTCCTTATGTTCCTAAATGGAGCAAAAGTAGATAGAGCAGATTATTCTGTTATTGGAGTATTCATAACATATGCTGGCTTATCTTTACTAGTAACAGATGTTATTGATGTTTGGTACCTGATCGGAGGCTCTGGCGGCTCAGGGGCTGGTGGCTCTGCTGGAGCAGCCGATGCTCGTCAAGAAATAATTACAATAACATTTGATGGACAAGTAGCTTTTGTCCTTGGAGCCTCCCCAGCAGATCCAAATGATGTAGAAATGTTCTTAAATGGCGTTAAGATTGAAAGCTCAGATTATAATATTGTAAGCACAACATTGACATATACAGGACCATTAACGCTGGAAACGACAGACGTTTTGGAGTTTTGGTATCTAATTGATGCTTCCGCTGTCTTAAGCATTAAAACAACTAGAAGTTTCTCTGGAAATGATTCCCCATCTTTAAGCACAGACCATGTGTTATTTGTAGACACAACTAGTATTGCCTCAATAATTACATTACCTGCTGGTGTTTTGGGTAAAGAATTTTTAATTAAAGATTATTTAGGAAATGCCAGTGTTAGGAACATTACACTTTCATCCGGAGAAAATATAGATGGTGCTGGAACATACGTAATAAATATAAATTATGGGAAAGCCTCAATAATATTCAATGGTTCCGAATGGAGCGTAATGAGTTCTTAACATGGTTATTGATAAAAAACAGATCGAAATATTAAAAGATACCACATTAATTACTGGTCCGATATTAGAACTTTTATCTAATGGTAGTAATGCTGATGGATATCATACACATTCTGCATCAATAGCCACTAAGCACACATATACGTCTGGCAATCTAACTACAGATATTGCCGCAATTGGAGCCACACCAACTACACTCTATATTGATGTAATAACTGACCTTGGTGGATCAGCAACCGTTCCAAAAACTATGAATTTAAAATTTATAGATGCTGGACAAATAACAATAGATGCCTCAGAAACATTAACAATTTTTGGAAATATTGAGGCTGGATTCTGGCATATATTTGATGCTGTAGATGAATTTACGTCTTTAGTTGAATTTGGCACACTGAATACTGGTGGCGGACGAGCGGACCTTCACCCTGAGTGGTGGGGAGCATTAGGCGATAGCACAACTGATGACACCATTCCCATTCAAAAAATGCTCCGTGTTCCAAGTATTTATGGCAGCCAAATAATGAAAATTGTTTTTGCAGCAGGTAAAATATATAGAGTTACCAGCACATTACAGTTTGGACTCGAACCCACTGGCCCTGGAGTTAGGAACTCTACATATATTATTAAAGGAAATGGTTCCACATTAAAATTTGATGCGACATTGCTTGGAGCTAATACCGCAATAAAATTTGGAAACATAACAAATAAACTTTTGCCAGCAGAAACAAATGCACAAGTTTATTATACAACTTGGAATAATTTAAATATTTCATCTACAAGTGGTTTTGGTGAGCCTGGGTCTACTGGAGTGGAAATTGGTAGTTGCCAATTTACCATATTTGAAGACTCTGTTTGGGGAGGATTTGATACCGTTGTAGCTACTAGACCAGACCAATATGGTGGTAACTCAAATAGGTTTTCAGATATTAATGTCGGAGGATGGACCTCCTACGGATGGCTAATAGGCGATACATTACAGGCCAATGCATGGACGATTGAGGGAGGTAGGACTCAGCAAGGCGAAGGCCCAGCTATGAGAATCTATGGATCTACGCAAATTATTGTAAGAAATATAGATTTCTCCGTCGTGCGTGCAAATATAATAGAATTAGACAGTTGCTCTCATATTGTATTAGATAATATATATAGCGAAAATTTTCAATTATATTGGGAAGCATATCCATTAATTAATGATGTAAAATTAATTTATATTACTGGAAATAGTAATCTAATAACTATAAATAATTGTAGAATAAATGGTGTAGGAATTGCCGATGTAGCAAGATCTGATGCTGCATATGGTATTTACATAGACGGATATGTAAGTAATATTACAATTTCGGGAAATGTATTTACTCAACATTATATTGCTGACATTTATGTTGGAGAAGATACTGATAAAATATTCATAAAGGCTGATAATCATTTTTCATCACCTGTAGGCATTGGTGTGGTAAATATGCCACAAATTTCCGATATGTCAGGTCGAGCCCATAATGATCATAGATTTGCTGAATTATATTCAAATGCTCATGCTCCTTGGCCGGGCAATCAAAAAAACTTAATTGCATCGCCAAATGATTTTACAAATACCAATGTTTGGACATTAAGCAATGTTGTAGTGAATGGGGCCACGCTCGGCCCTGATGGAGTCTCCTTTGCTCAAGTAGTTGAATTTCCAAATACAAGCTATGCTGGAGATACAGGCAATCCCTCTTCATTTGCTGCAAAAAATATTGTTTTTTCACTTGGGGAAACATTAAATAATAAAACGATCATATTACAATATTGGATAAAAGCTCTAGATATATTGGCAACAGCGTTGGATGGAAATACCAATTCCTTTGTTACAAATATGCGTGTCTTTGCTACACCAATAGATAATTCCAATGGCGGCATAGAAATGCCATTTACTAGAGCCGGCTATTATATTAATAACAGTGGCTGGATCTTAATGAAACATAGATATAAGCCAACGGGCCATATTGATAATCTTCCATATATGGGGGATATTTCATTCAGAGCATATGCTGGCGGAGATGCAATATCTGTAGGTCTATATGGTGTCCAAGTATATGTAGAATCAGATGAACATATTAAGCCAATATCTGCCGCTTGGGGAATTTTTGATAAGGTATCGGAACCTCCTGAAATCATTCCAAAATTGATTAATTATACCGGAGAAGTGGCGGATTTTATTATGGAAACAATTCCGGATCCAGCTGTGCCGGCTGGCCCGGAAGCTTTGCAAGCCGATTTAGTTGCCAATACAATTCCTGCACTAAGAAGAAATATTTCTGATATTACTGAACAAGTAAATTCAATTAGATTATTAATGAAAAATTATGGATTTATGAAACCATTCTCTGTATTTGATATGACTGGTCTAACAATGTATATGTCTCCAAAATTTGGTGCAGAATCACCAATAGATATGGACCCAATAGATAATATTTATTTTGCATATACTCCTGATCCACAATTTTATCCATTAACAAATACTGGTACAAATAGACCAACATATTTGGATGGATATATAAACAATCTTCCAACCATTCATTTTGATGTTGCTCAAGATCAAAATCTTGTATCAACCTCTTCTTTAGATAAATTTATAACTGTATCTGAATTTGTCGTCTTAGTCGTGACTCAGGTTGAATCTATTGACGCGCCGAGTGGGGCCACTGTCAATAATGATTGCATAGTTGGATCTCCATCTGGTGGTCAATTTGGTATATTCTTGGGCAATACGGAAATGATTTATGGCGTGGCATATGATGGAGTAACATTTGTTACTCCGGGAACATCCATACCAGGCTTTCAAATTCCTTTTCTTGTAGAATATAGACTAAACGGTGGAAATGTTAGCATAAGAGTAAATGATAATGCTACTTCCTCGTTAGCAACTAATAATCTAACTGCCATCAGTAGTCTTTTTTGCATAGGTGGCCGGGGCCTTGCTCTTCCATACTTTGATGGATATATGGCAGAATTAATAATAATAAATCAATATAATTCGGTTGAAGTAGAAAAAGCAAGAAATATGCTAAATGATAAATACAATTTGTGGTAAACTAAATGGTTGTTGAAAAAAAACATATAGAAATATTAAAAGACACCACAACAATAACTGGTGCTCAATTGGATTCTCTTGTTAGTGGAGGAGATGCAGGATCCCTGCATTCTCATGCCGCAGTTACAATTCGGCACACATTCTCCTCCGGAAATCTAAATACTGATATTATTGCGATAGGCTCTACAGAAACCACATTATTTATTAGGTCTTCTGTTATTATGGGGACATCAACAGTGACAGTCCCATCAAATGTGAGATTAAGATTTGAAAATGCCGGGCAAATAACAATTAATACAGCCGAAACATTAATCATATTAGGAGCTGTAGAAGCAGGATCATACCATATATTCAATGCCGTCCATGCAACATCATCTGTTGTTCAATTTAGAAATTTGAATTCTGGTCTTGGTACTATGCAAATTTGCCCAGAATGGTGGGGAGCCATTGGAGATGGAGCAGCAGATGACACCATTCCTCTTCAAAAAATGTTTAATGTTCCATCGAGGCTTGGCACACAATATATGAGAATTGTGTTCCCACCAGGTAAAGCATATAGAACAACAAGCTCATTACGAATTGGCCCAGACCCAACAGCCCCCGGAACATTAAATACAACATGTTCCATTGAAGGCAATGGCTCAACAATAGAGGCTGATCTTGCTGGCCTTGGAGCTAATTCAGCAATTAAGATTGGTCATATAACAGATTGGCTTGGGCCAAGTTACACCAATGCTCAGGTTTTATATCTAAAATGGGACAATTTAAATGTTCTTGGAGTAGGAACCGCTGCCGCTGGTTCTCGTGGAATTGAGTTGGCAAGCTGTCAATTTTCTATATTTAAAAACTCAAGCTGGGGAGGATTTGATACAGTTGTAGGATTTCATCCAGATGAAATCGGTGGAAACACTCTTGTTTTTACAGATATTTTTATTACTGCTGGGACAACTTATGGCGTCCATATTGGAAATACAATTCAATCAAGCAATATAAGATGGACAGGTGGCAAAATACAGCAATGTGACACAGGTATGTTGATAGCAACATGTGTTCAAATAATAGTAAAAAATGTAGATATAAGCTCGGTAACCAATCATGCTATTTGGGTAGATGCCGCGGCCGAGATAACACTTAAAAATATTTACACAGAAGGCACAGAACACACTTTTTGGAACACAGACTCTGTTTGTTATATTTCTGGCAGCTCAAATCTAATTTCTATAGAAGGGTGCTTATTTAATGGTTTAGGCGGAACAAACGAAAGTGATGTAGCCTATGGAATTCATTGCGATGATACTGTAAAGCTAGTTAAAATATCTAATTGCTCATTTTCAAGAGATTATATCGCCGATGTGTTTTGTGGCCCAGATACTCAAGAAATTTTTATTGAAGGAGATAATTTATTAGGATCTGCACATATAGGTACTCAAGCAAGAATAAGCGTATCTGATGCATCAGGCAGGGCAATAGATAAAAATGCCGTATTAGATCTTCATACAAATACCTATACTCCTTGGTCTACTGGAAATCAGAAAAATTTAATTCCAGCACCAAATGATTTTACAGATTCATTTTGGACATTAGCAAATGCTACTGTAAATGGAACAGTAACCGCTCCAGATGGAGTCAGCCTTGCTCAAATAATAGAATTCCCAAATACTAATTATGCTGGAGATACAGGCAATGTTTCGCTGTTAAGCCTATCGAGAGAACTAAATACTGGAAGTCCATTAAATGATAAAACATTTGTTTTGCAATATTGGATAAGAGGTATTGATATTTTGAATGATTCAACATCTCTTGATGCACAAAATACCGGAATTGGCAATACTATTTTTAGAAATGGATTAAATTCTTATGCAATTTCAAGAGATCTGGTAGTATCTAAGGATGGATACTATGACGGATATAGTACTTGGGTATTTGTTAAAAGAGAATTTTCTCCATCTTTTGAATCCATAGATAATGCCTTCATAGAAGATATTCGGTTCCAACCCCCAGGTGGAGGAGATGGAATTAGTGTATCTATTTGGGGTGTCCAAGCATATATTAAGACAGAAGA
>Ga0307380_10002414_pt1 | contig 26652 bp, 26 predicted proteins | sample UN3MG_FD_202239 | JGI IMG/M metagenome (GOLD analysis project Ga0307380, IMG submission 202239) | Soil microbial communities from Risofladan, Vaasa, Finland - UN-3 | ecosystem: Environmental > Terrestrial > Soil > Coastal area > Acid sulfate soil | place: Finland: Risofladan, Vaasa | collected... | reverse complement strand
CGGAGAACTCGAAGTGCACCCGTTCGCGGTCAACAAGCCCGACTACCCCGAGGTGCTGGCGATCACGCACGACGCCGATCACCCCGGACGCGAGAACAACTGGCACTCGGATGTGACCTGGCGGCTTCAGCCGTCGCTCGGCTCGATCCTGCGTTGCCTCGAGGGCCCTGCGGTGGGCGGCGACACGCTCTTCGCCGACATGTACGCCGCGTACGACGGCCTCCCCCAGCGGATCAAGAAGCGCGTCGAGGGCCGCGTCGCACGTCACGACTTCGCCAACTTCCGCCGGCTGATGCGCCACCGGGGCGCGTCCGACGACGAGATCGCCGAGATGGAGGTGACCTATCCGAATCCGGAACATCCGGTGATCCGCACCCACCCGGAGACCGGGCGCAAGGGCATCTACGTCAACAACGCGTTCACCGAGGAAATCGTGGGGATGGACCCTGACGAGAGCGCTGAGCTGCTCACCATGCTCTACGCCCAGGCAACGTACCCCGAGTACCAGGTGCGCTTCACGTGGGCCCCGAACTCGATTGCGTTCTGGGACAACCGCGCCTGCCAGCACTACGCCACCTCCGACTACTGGCCGCACGTGCGCCGAGTCGAGCGGGTCACGATCGTTGGCGACGCGCCGTACTACGACGCCTCACAAGCCCCTACCGAGTCAGGGCCAAGCCCGTTTCGCGGGCATCTCCGAACCTGGTCCGACAGCTGACCGCCGCAGCGTCAACAACCCGGTAGCCGACCATCACGGCAGGCCCGATCAAGAACGCAACCAGCACGGTGCCGACCCCGATCGGCCCGCCGAGAACAACGCCAACGACGAGCCACGTCAGTTCGAAGGCCATCCGGAGACGAGGCTCGGTTCGCCCGGTGCGATCCGACGCCGCCGACGCCAGCAGCTCGCCCGAACCGGCACCGAGGCCCGACACGATCAACGCTCCGGCGCCGAGGCCGACCACGAACACCGCTGCAATGTGAATCGCCACGACGACGGCGAATGTGTCGGGAGGTTCGACCCCGTCGAGCGCCGACAGCAGCACTTGCATCACCGGGCCGACGATGAGCGGCGAGACCAACGTGCCGGGCCCGGGGCGCCGGCCCATCAGCCACGCTGCACCGATCAACGAGGCGATCACCAGCCACACCGCAAGAGTCAACGACAGCCCGGTACGGACTCGGACAGCACCGATGAACACGTCGAGCGGCCCCGGCCCGAGGCCTGTCCACAACATCAATGCAACGCCCGCCGCGACGAGTGTCGAGCCGAGCAGGAGCAAACCGACTCGCACAGACCGTCGAAGCAACGGCGGAATCGGCCCCTTCGCGAGCTCGACGGCAATGGCGCCGGCGCGGCTGAGTGGCGGGAGCCGCACGCCGCGCTCGATCCGCGCGGCGCCAGACGTGTCAGGGCGCGGTTGATCGACGACGGCGGAACTCACACCGGAGTATCGGCCGACCGGCGCCGTTCTCCAGCGCGCCACAGGGTGCCGTCCGACACACGTTCCGGCGAGGCGATCTGCAACAGTCGCCGGATGAGCGCATTCCTGATCGTCAACTACGACATCGACAACCCCGAGCTGTACGGCGAGTACCAGGCCGACGCGATTGGCGCCCTCCGGGTCGGCACCGAGTGCGAAGTCGTCGTCGTCGACGGCGACTCGCAGCATGTCGAAGGCGAGCGCACCGGTCGACAGACCGTCGTGTTGAAGTTCGATTCGATGGAGAAGGCCCGCGAGATCTACGACTCAGGCGAGTATCAGGCCATCGTCGGCAAGCGCCACGCGGCGAGTTCCAATCACTTCGCCGTGCTGGTCAACACCCTGGGCTGACCTGGTCAGCGCGTGAGGTGGCGCAGTAGCGCGTCGAGCGCCAACAGGTAGCTGTCGACGCCGAAGCCCGCGATCACCCCGACACACACGCCACTGACGACGGAGGTGTGACGGAACTCTTCTCGAGCATGGACGTTCGACAGGTGCGTCTCGATGACGGGAACGTCAATCGACGCGATCGCATCGCGTAGGGCGATGCTGTAGTGGGTGTACGCGCCGGGATTGAAGATCACGCCGTCGGCTCGGGTGCGGGCCTCCTGGAGCGCATCGATCAGCGCCCCTTCGGCGTTGCTCTGCACGTCGTACACCTCGACATCGCGTTCGGCGGCGACAGTACGGATGGCGGCGAGGATGTCACCGAGCGTCGCCGAGCCGTAGACGTCGACCTCGCGTGTGCCGAGCAGGTTCAGGTTCGGGCCGTTGAGCACCAGGATCCGACAGGTCATGCACGCAGGTTACGCACCGGCTCGGTGGCAGCAAGGCACTCCACAGCGCTGGGCGACGCGTCGACGACGTGACAACGGCACCCGACAACCACGCTGGGTGGGAAATCGCCACACGGAGTACTTGAGTTGTGCGGTCATCCAGCCGATGAACCCCTGAAGCTGTCGATCGGGCAGCACGAACTCGGCGGGAGGCCGCAGCAGCATGACCTCAGAGGTGTTCCTCGGACGACAACAGATCGTCGACGCGGAACGCGAGATCTTCGGGTACGAGCTGCTGTACCGCGGCGGGCCGGACCGGATCTCAGCATTCGACGACCCCGATGCCGCCACTCGCTGCGTCATGGAGCGCGTGTTCCTGCAGTGGGGCATGGAACACGTCGTCGGCGATCGATTCGGACTGATGAATGCAAGCCCCAGCTTGATCGTCAACGGTCTGCACGAGGCGATGCCACCCGAAGGCATGATCATCGAGATGCGCGAGTCGGCGCCGTTCGATGAGGTCACCATCGATGCGCTGCGCGAGGCACGCATGAGCGGGTACCACTTCGCACTCGACAATGTGAGCCGTGTCGGCGACCTCGAGCGTTCGGAACTCCTCCCGTTGGCGAGCATCGTCAAGATCGAGCTCACCACCGCCCACCACGCCGAGATCGACCGGTTGATCTCGGTGGCGCGCGATCGTTCGACTGGCGTGCTGGTCGTGGCCGAGAAGGTCGAATCGCAGGATGAGTTCAACCGGTGTGTCGATCACGGATTCGATCTGTTCCAGGGGTACCACCTGCGCGAGCCCGAAGTGCTCCGACGGCCGGCACGGCGCGCCACGCGCCGATCCGCTGCCGAACTCCACGAGTCGCTGCAGGACGACATCGACGTCTCCGTCGTCGAGGCCATCGTCGCCTCCGACCCCTCGTTGACCTTCCGACTCCTCACCGCCGTGAACGCGAATGCGTTCGGCCTCGATCGACGGGTGGAGACGCTCGAGGAGGCGATCGCGTTGCTCGGCATCAGCAAGCTTCGTTGTCTCGCCGACTTGCTGGCATCGTCGATCGATGCGGTCGACGATGACGAGGGCGGCCACATCGATGACGTCGCGCGAGGCGTGACACGCGCCGAAATGACGTCGTCGCTGTTGAACGACACCGACCTCGTCCGTTGCGGTGTGACCGCGGCGCTGCTGTCGGTGGTCGATCGGCTCTACGAGGCTCCGCTCGGCGAGCTCCTCGGGGAACTCCCGATGAGCGACACCACGATTCGCGCCGTGCTGCACGGCGGAGGACGTGTCGGAGAAGCACTCGACATGGTCCGCGCCTGCGAGCGCAACGATCGGGCCCTGCTCGAAACGCTCGCTCCGGGACGATCCGACGAGCTGATGGAACTGCACGTTCAGGCCGTGGAGCGCTCGCTTCGGACGTACCCATCGCAGAGAACCGAGTCGCCGGAACACAGGTCGGAGTCGCCGGAGCTCACGTGACAGGCTGGGCCGATGTCCGACGCCCAGGCCATCGACTTCGCACTGTTCCTCCTGCGCTGCGGCGCCGGGGCAGTGATGCTCGCCCATGGCATCAACCACATCCGACCGAACATCGACGGCACCGCCGGATGGTTCGGCTCGATGGGCATGAGACCGGCCAAGTTCCACGCCTGGCTGGCCAGCATCACTGAGATCGGTGGTGGGATCCTGCTCCTGCTCGGCCTGCTCACACCGTTCGCCGCCGCCGCGGTCGTAGGGGTGATGTTCGTCGCGTGGGCGATCAACCACCGCGGCAACGGGTTCTTCATCTTCCATCCCGGCGAGGGTTGGGAGTACGTGATGACGCTCGGCATCGTCGGACTGGTGATCGGAGCGCTCGGTCCCGGCGCCTGGTCGCTCGACGAGGCGATCGACCTCAACGACGACCTGATCGGCGGGACCGGCCTGCTGATCGCCGCGATTGGCGGAATCGGTGGTGGGGCAGCACTCCTCGCCGGCTTCTGGCGTCCGGCGACGTCGTAGCGCTGATCGATCGCCGGTCAGATCAGCGGTTCGGCGGCGGTACTGAACGTCGAGCTCAGGTGCGACGTGTCGTTCCAGCAGCGCACCACCCATCGGTCGGGTGTCACGACGATGTGCGAGATCGACGCATTGTCAGAGCCGACGAACGCGAATCCCGTCGATCCGGTGGCGATGTTGATGATCTGGCCGATCACGCCACCGTGCACAACGGCGACCACGAGTTCGTCCGGGTGATCAGCAGCGATGCGCTCGATGCCGCGGCGCACTCGATTCTCGAACTGGTGCGCTGGTTCACCGCCGGGAATCACATCCCACCGCTGCTCGATGTACATCCGCTGAGCGATCGGGTCGCCGTCGGCCACGCGCTTGCGGAACTCGCCACCCTCCCAGTCACCCAGGAAGACCTCGCGGAGGTCGGCGATCTCGGTGGGTTCCATCTCGAGGTACTCGAGCAAGGGCTCGGCTGTCTGGTGCGTGCGCTGCAGCGTGGTCACGTAGACAGCGGCGATGCGCTCACCGGTGTCGATGAGCCGTTGGGCGGCCAGCTTCGCCTGCTCCCAGCCCTCGGGCGCCAGCGGTGGATCGCCGTGGCCGTCGACCAGGTCGAACGACTGTCCCTCGACGTGCGGTGCAGATTCGCCGTGACGGACCAACAAGATCTCGGTGGCCCCCGGCGGCGGCGCAAACCGCGATTGGGGAAACTTCCGGGTCTCGGTGGCGGTGTCGGCCATCCCCGGAACCTACTCCCCTCCACGTTTGCGTCGAGGTTCCAGTGGGACGTCCCACCACAACTCCGACACAAACGTCACAGCCCGAGACCACCCACGTTTGCGTCGAGGTTCCGGTGGGACGGGCCACCCGAGGCGCGACACAAACGGGGTGTGGCAGGACCAGACTGGATGATGTGAAGCAGCTGAACTCGCGCCCGATCGACACGATCGATCTGCTGTCGCTGCCGGCATTCGTCGGCACGATGGTCTGGGAGTCACGGGTGCTCGCCCGGCGCGAGCTGCGTGAGTTCGGCGACCTCGATGACGCCACGCCGGAGGAGCTCGCCGACCCGAGCCTTCCTGCCGACCCGCTGGTGCCCGTGGGCTACGAGCGACGCGACACCACGGCGAGTTTGGCGATGCTCGCCGGGAACGTTGCCGTCAACCTGGCGATCGCCGGCGCGGTCGGAGCGATGGCTCGGGCCGTCTACAAGCGCCGCATCGTGGATCTGGGCGTGACGAAGTGGTCGATCCCCGTGGCGATGGTGGCCTGGGACTTCCTCTACTACTGGGATCACCGCTGGATGCACGAGGTGCGTCTGTTCTGGGCGAACCATGTCAGCCATCACTCGAGCGAGCGCTACAACCTGTCGACGGCGCTGCGCCAGCCCTGGTCGGGGATCCTGACGTCGTGGGTGTTCCTCCCGATGCCGCTGTTCGGAATCCCGGCCCACCACGTCGCCAAGGCGGCACAGATCAATCTGCTGTACCAGTACTGGATCCACACCGAGACGATCGACCGACTGCCGAAGCCGATCGAGGCGGTTTTCAACACGCCGTCACATCACCGGGTCCACCACGGCGCGAACCCGCAGTACCTCGACAAGAACTACGGCGGGATCCTCATCGTGTGGGATCGCCTGTTCGGCACGTTCGAGCCCGAGGTGCGCCGTATCAAGTACGGCCTGACCAAGAACATCGACACGTTCAACCCGGTCCGCATCGGCTACCACGAGTTCGTCGACATCGCCCGCGACGTCCGCCGAGCCGACGGCTGGCGCAACAAGCTCGGCCACGTGTTCCGCGGGCCGGGCTGGCAACCCGCCGCCTGAGCCTGGACTTCACCTTGTTTGCGTCGAGATTCGGGTGGGGCGGCCCACCCGAATCTCGACGCAAACGGGATGTCACGCGGCGTATTGGGAGAGGATCAGCGCAGGGATCGGGCCGGGGTCGAGCAGGCCCGGGTCGTAGCTGCGCTTGAAGGTGTTCAGATAGCGCGACCGGCCGGCACGGAACCACGGCGGGACATGCGGTCTCACGGGCTGGCCCTGGGATGCGAGCAGCACACGTTGGAGCCGATCGATCGCACGTTGGAAGTGCGCCTGCGCCCGCAGCGACCCGGCCACTCGGTACGGATAGCTGCCTTCGAGGTGCTCGTAGAGATCGAACGCAACCGTGCGGTGCTCCATCTCTTCTGCGAGGTGCCACGCCCACAACCGCCCCCATGGGCCCGGCGACATCGTGCTGTTTCCCGCTTCGGCCTCGGCGATCGACGTCAACGCCATCGCACAGGTCATCGCCTCGAACCCCTCGGCGTACCCCAGATTGAACCGGCGTGACTTCGAGGCGTTGAACCGCCGGTAGTCGGCATCGAGGCGCCCCTCGATGGCCTGCAGGTCGGCGGCGACGACCGAGCCGAGCTGGCCCTTGATGATCTCGTTGATTCGGCGGTGGTTCTGGAAGTGCTGTGCTTCCTGACCGATGAACTCCTTGACGTCAGCAGCCAGGCCGGGATCGGTGATCTCGTCGGCAACCGAGCGGAACGAACGGATCAGGTACGGCTCGAGGTACGGCATGGTGAGCGAGAAGGCCACCATGTACGTCTCGCGAACGGGGTCGATGCCTGGCAGGACGTCGTCGAGCTCATCGGGGAACTCGAACTTCACCTTGCGGACCGTGATGTCGTGCGGTTCGGTCATACCGAAACGGTAGCCGCGGCCAGGTCGAAGCGCTTGTCCGGTTCGGACAGCTCGGCGCACGCCGCGGTCGCGAGTTCGACGAACGCGCTCGCGGCCGGCGACTGTGTGCGACCCGAGCGCCATGCGATCGACACGTGACGACCAGGGATCGGAGGGTCGAGCGGATGCAGGACGGTGCGGGGATCCTCGGGCTCGGTACACAGCAGCGGCATCACGGCCACCCCCATCCCGGCGCGCACCATCGCGGCAACCGTGCCGTTGTCGTTCGAACGGAACACGTAGCTCGGATCGAGGCCGGCCGACCGGAGCCCCGCCTCGTTGAGCAGCTGACACGAGTTGGGGTGTTGGCCGATGAGCGGTTCGTGGGCGAACGCGTCGAGCGCCACCGGACCGGCCGGGAATTGTCCGGGCCGGGCGATCAGGACGAAGGGATCCGTGAGGAGCAGTCGGGACTCGAAACCTGACGTTGCTGGTTCGGCGACCTCGCCGACGAGAAACGACACCTCGGTCTGGCCGCGTTCGAGGTGCTCTTCCAGCACCTCGTCGACGTCGGTTTCGAACAGCTGCACCTCGACGTCGGGGTGCTCCGATCGGAACCGCCCGAGCACCATTGGCAGCACCGCCGACGACACGCTCTGGAACGTGCCGATCGTCAGCCGTCCGGTGTGGCCGGCCCGGAACCGGTCGAGGTCGTCGGCGAGCGCCGCAACGCGGGCAAGCAGGTCGCGGCCGCCGCGCAACAGCTCGGCGCCGAACGGTGTCAGCTCGACCGCTCGCGGGCCACCGGGGCGGTCGAACACCTTTGCGCCGACCGCACGTTCGAGCGCTGCGATCTGCTGGCTGACCGCCGATTGCGTATAGCCGAGCCGCTCGGCCGCTCGGGCGAAGGTTCCCTCGGCAGTGACCGCGTCGAGCGCCACGAGATGCCGCAGTTCGAGATCATTGAGCCCGACCATGAACATCAGTATATCTGATCATTATCAGTTTGAATCATCGATAGTGATGGGGTTCGACTGTCCGTACCGTGAAGGGCATGACCTCCCCCACCAACCGGCTCGACCACATCGCGATGACCATCGACCGTGAGGGTTTCGACGCCCTCGACCGCAGCGTCGTCGACCACGTGCTCGTCCTGGCGACCGCCGCCCACGCCTCGCCGGTACTCGCCGAGGTACTCGGCGACGAGCACGAACCCGCGCCAGTGCGCGAACGGGCATTCGGCCTCCTCGCCATGCAGATCACGTCGGGCCGCCGCCGGTCCGAGTTCACCCTCGCAGCCTGAGGCTGACCACCGGACCCGCCAGGCCGGGTCCGTAGAGTCGTCGCCATGGATCAATTTCGGGGCAAGGTCGCAGCGATCACGGGTGCAGGTTCCGGCATCGGCCGTGGCCTCGCGTTGGAGCTGGCCAGTACGGGATGCCACCTCGCCCTGTCAGACATCGACGATGCGGGACTGGCCGAGACGGTCGCAATGGTCGATCAAGCCGCCGGGTCACGCGGCAGCGTCAAGGTGTCGAGCATCCAACTCGACGTCACCGACCGCGATGCAGTCGAGGCGTGGGCGACGGCTGTCGCCGACGAATTCGGTCAGGTCAACCTGATCTTCAACAACGCGGGAGTCGCACTGAGCGCCAACGTGAGCTCGATGAGCTACGAAAGCTTTCGCTGGTTGATGGACATCAACTTCTGGGGCGTCGTGCACGGCACGCTGGCATTCCTCCCTCACCTGAAGTCGTCGGGCGACGGCCACATCGTCAACATCTCCAGCGTCTTCGGTCTGCTCGGCATCCCCAGCCAGTCCGCCTACAACTCGGCGAAGTTCGCCGTGCGGGGCTTCACCGACGCATTGCGGACCGAACTCGACATCGAGCAGTGTGGGGTGTCGGCCACCACGATCCACCCCGGCGGCATCCGCACCAACATCGCCCGAAACGCCCGCTTCGAGTTCGCCGAGCACGAAGAGGCGGTCGACGCCGAGCAGGCTGCAATCGACTTCGAACGGCTGACGCGCACCACGCCGCAGAAAGCAGCGCAGCTGATCATCGGAGCGGTCGAGAAGAACAAGCGGCGCGCCCTGATCGGCCCTGACGCCCACGTCTTCGATGCCGCCGCAAGGATCTCGCCTCGAGCCTCGCAGTGGGTGCTGGGAAAGCTGATCGCCCGCAGCACGACCGTCATCGTGTGACGTCAGAGCCAGCCGGACTTCTTGAACTGTCGGTAGAGCAGCGCCACGGCGATCGCGGTCAGTGACAGCACGACCGGATACCCGATCGCCCATTCCAGCTCCGGCATGTTGTCGAAGTTCATGCCGTAGATCCCGGCCACCATCGTGGGAACCGCGGCCATCGCAACCCAGGAACTGATCTTGCGCATGTCGTCGTTCTGACGCACAGAGATCTGCGTGAGACTGGCCGTCAGCGCGGCGTCGAGCAGTCCCGACAACGAATGCGCCCGGGTGACAGCGCGGTCGAGCTGGTCGGACGCTTCGTTGAGGTCGTGAAGGGCCTCGGGAGCGATCTGCGGGCCGCGCACCCGGATGAGCCGAGCGAGCGGATCGTCGAGCGAGTCGATCGCCACGATCATGCGACGCACCTCTCGCTTGAGCTTGTAGAGGCGTTGCACCGGTTGACGGTTGGTGTCGGAGAACACGTCCCGTTCCACCTCGATCACGTCGTTCTCGAAGCCGTCGAGCGCCGGGCCATAGCCGTCGATGACCACGTTGACCACCGCCGCAACGACGGCAACCGGCCCGAGGCGCAGACGATCCGAATCGGCCTCCAGCGCGGTTCGCGCTGACGACAGCTGGCTGGCTTGGCCGTGGCGGATCGTGATCACGGCGCGCGGTCCGACGAGCACGGTCATCTCGCCGAGCGCAATCGTCTCGTTGCGATCCTCGTATGCAGCGGTGCGCAACACGAGCTGCACGATCGAACCGTCGACGGTCAGCACCGGGCGCGCATGGGGTGTCAGCACGTCGAGCACCGGCACCCCGGTGATGCCGAGCGAGTCCATCGCCTGCTGCAGTTCGGCCTGATCGGGCATCCGCAGACCGAGCCACACGAACCCGTCAGCGGAGACGTCGTCGAGGGTCATCGACGACGGATCGAACTCACGACGCTGGCCATCGACATAGGCGGCACAATCGATTCTCACGTCGCACAGTGTCGCCGCTGCGGGCAAGCACCGCGGCGATGTCAGATGGGTTCGTCGTTGTAGGCCTCGGTGAGCAGGTCGAGCAAGGCGGCATCCACCTCGCTCGCGTCACGCACATTGGCCACATGCCAGAACCGGGCGCCGTACTCGACGACCTTGCGGGTGATCGTCGGATGCGTCGCGCGTCGTCGAAGCGAGAACGAGATCGCCACCCACCGATCCCTCGGACGCAGCTCGGCGAACTTGCGCGGGTTCTTGAGGAACACCCCGACCGACACGATGTCGGCGTGCACCGGCCCCAGCGACTCGACGTGGGCCATCACGACGTCGAAGATCGGCCGCTCGTGTGATGGCCCGGTCTCGAAGTACTCCTCGAGGCTGAGCCCGGGCGCGCAGTCGTGCGATTGTCCCGAACGACCGAACAACCGCCCGCAGTCTGGACAGATCCACTCAGCCATCCCGTTCCCCCACGGCTCGATCCTTGCAGCAATGATGGGCTACGGCAGCGCCACCTCGGTGCGCGAAGCTGCCGTCGAGTCAAGGAGGACGCCATGAGTCAGACCCGCCACACGCTCGAACAACCCGACAGTCAGGCGGTCGAGCACGTCGACGTCCTCATCGTGGGCGCTGGGATCTCCGGCATCGGTGCCGGCTACCACTTGCGCGATCAGTACCCGGAGAAGTCGTTCGTCATCCTCGAGAAGTTCGAGAGCTTCGGCGGCACCTGGTTGACGCACAAGTACCCGGGCATTCGCTCCGACAGCGACCTGTACACGTTCGGCTACCGGTTCAAGCCGTGGATCGGTCCGCCGATCGCCACCGCCGACAAGATCCTGGCATACATGGGTGAGGTGATCGACGAGAACGACCTCGATCGCCACATCCGGTACCACCACGCGATCTCGAACGCGGAATGGTCGAGCGACAACCGCCTCTGGACGGTGCACGCCACGCGCACCGATCCGGCGAGCGGGGCCACCGGCGCTGTCACGTTCACGACCAGCTTCTTGTGGATGTGCCAGGGCTATTACCGCCACGAGCAGGGCTACACCCCGGACTGGCCGGGCATGGACGACTACGAGGGCCAGATCGTGCACCCGCAGACGTGGCCGACCGACATCGACCTGTCGGGCAAGCAGGTGCTGGTGATCGGTTCGGGTGCGACCGCAGCCACGCTCGTCCCGGCGATCGCGGGCGAGTGTGAACACGTCACGATGCTGCAGCGCTCGCCGACCTACTTCATCTCACGGCCGAACGTGAACGAGGTCGCCGACATGTTGCGCGGCCTCGAGATCCCCGAGGAGTGGACCCACGAAATCGTGCGCCGCAAGGCGCTGCAGGATCAGGCGTGGCTCACGAAGCAGTCGATCGAGGAGCCGGAGTGGGTTCGCGCCGAACTGATCAACGCGGTGCGCGCCGAGCTGCCCGAGGGCTACGACGTCGACACGCACTTCACTCCCACGTACCGACCGTGGCAGCAACGGCTGGCAATGGTCCCGGACGGCGACCTCTTCAAGGGGATCAGCGCGGGTCTCGCATCGGTGGTCACCGACGAGATCGACACGTTCAACACCACCGGCATTCTCACCACATCGGGCCAACAGCTCGATGCCGACGTCATCGTCACCGCGACCGGGTTCGACCTGAGCGTCCTCGGCGACATCGCGTTCACGGTCGACGGCGAGCCGGTCAACTTCGCGGACACGGTCACCTACCGCGGCATGATGTTCACCGGTGTACCGAACCTGCTCTGGGTGTTCGGCTATTTCCGAGCCAGTTGGACACTTCGGGCCGACCTGCTCGGCGACTTCGTGTGTCGCCTGTTGCACCACATGGACGAGGTCGGCGCGAGCAAGGTGACGCCACAGCTGCGTCCGGAGGATGCCGAGATGGAGCTGGGGGCCTGGATCGACCCGGACAACTTCAACCCCGGCTATCTGATGCGCAGCCAGCATCTCATGCCCAAGCGAGGCGACAAGCCGGAGTGGCAGCACACGCAGGACTACTGGACCGAGAAGACGGCACTCCCCGCCCTCGACCTCGACGACGGCTGCCTGCGCTACGACTGAGCGATACACCTGGGGTCAGACCCGCGATGCAACAGTGGGACGATGACAGTTCGGGTCGGGTTCATCGGGACGGGGTTCATCGCCCGGACGCACAACTGGTTCCTCAAGCACACTGCGGCCGACCACCGGATTGTGGCGGTCCACGACCTCGACCACGAACGGGCCCAGGCGTTCGCCGATCGTGTCGGTGCCCAGGTGGTCGACGCGGACGAACTCCTCGCACGCGTGGATGCCGTGTTCGTCACGACGTGGACGTCGGAGCACGAACGCCTCGTCGCGGCGGCAGCCGAGCGCGGCGTCGCCGTGTTCTGCGAGAAGCCGTTGGCCTTCGACGCGGCCGCTGCACAGCGGATGGTCGACACGGTCGACGCGGCGGGCGTCGTCAACCAGGTCGGCCTGGTCCTGCGCTTCATGCCGCAGTTCCTGCACGCGAAGGCGCTGCTGGCGAACGAGCGAGCGGGGCGCCTGCTCGCCGTGTCCTTCCGTGACGACCAGTTCATCCCGATCCAGAGCCACTATGGATCGACGTGGCGCATCGATCCCGAGCGGTGCGGCCGCGGGACGCTGCTCGAACACTCGATCCACGACGTCGACGTGATGCAGTGGATGTGCGGGCCGGTCGAGTCGGTCAGCGGAACCGTTCGCGAAATCCACGGCCATCCGCGCATCGACGACGTCGCGGCCGCCCGCCTCGAGTTCGCGGACGGTGGCCTCGCATCACTCACCTCGATCTGGCACGACATCGTCGATCGGCCGAGCCTGCGCCACATCGAGATCTTCTCCGAGAACATGTACCTACACCTCGACGGCGAGGCAACCAGTCCGCTCACCTGGCAGTTCACCGGCGAGGCGACGCAGACCCTGCAGGGCGACGACCTCGCTCGGGCCTGCATCGAGGCCGGAACAGCGAGCGAGCGCGATCTCGCTCCAGTGGTCGGCGGTGCGATGCTCAACCCGCTGACACCGTTCCTCGATGCGATCGCCAAGGGAGCCGACTCGCCGCTCCCCCTGCGCGAGGCGCTGCCCGCCCACCGCATCGTCGATGCAATCTACGCGTCCGCAGACGACGGAGGGGCCGTCGTCTCGACGCGCTGAACCGTCAGAGACGAGAGCGATCGAGAGCGATGCCGACATCGGGGACCGCCTGCTCGTCGACGTAGCACCACGCCCAGTGCTCGCCGGGCTCGAACGACTGGATCACCGGGTGTCCCGCGCTCTCGAAGTGCTGAGCAGCATGACGATTGGGAGAGTCGTTGCAGCACCCGACGTGGCCGCACGTCATGCACATCCGTAAGTGAACCCAACGTCCACCAATGGGCATGCAGTCCTCACATGCGTTGGCGGCAGTCGGTTCGGCGACGGTGATCGAGGTCAGGTGCTCGCAGGCCATCGCCACATCGTTGCACGAATCATCGGGGCTCGAATCCAGCGGTGCATCGGGGCGAGCAGCGTCGTTGACGAACTGACCGCGTGGCGCTCGGCTGACCCTGGTCCGTCTGATGTCCACCCGGTGCCCGGCGCCGGGTGGACATCACGCGAACATGCGACGGAGGATCTCGTAGGAGTAGTGCGAGGCCAGTTGGTCGAGGAACTTCGGGAAGTCGACCGAGGCGGTGCCACCGGCCAGATCTGAGATCGCCCGGACCACACACAACGGGACTCCGCCCAGTTCGTGGCACACCTGAGCGACAGCCGCACCTTCCATGTCGACACACACGGCAAGCGGCGTGCGTCCTCGCACGACTGCCTTGAGGTCGCCTTCGATGAACTCGTCGCCGGTCGCCACCTGACCGACGTGCACCGATGGTCGACCGATGCCCAGGCCGGCGAGTTGCTCCACGGTCACGATGGCATCGAGGCCCTCGTCGACGAACGCCCGAGCGGCGGACACCGCTGAGGCCGTCAAGGTCACATCGGTCGCGAGTTCCGCCACGCCCAGCAGCGGGATCTCCCCCCGGGTGAACATGTCGGGCGGACCGGCGAGGTCGTGTTGGATGAGTTCGGTGGCCACCACCACGTCGCCGATCGTCAGGTCGTCGTGCAGCGCACCGGCGATACCCGTGAAGATGATCGCGTCGACGCCATGATCACGAATGAGCGACACAGCCGTGAGCGCAGCAGCGACCTTGCCGATTCGTGACTGGACGACCGTGACCCGCTGGCCGACAAGCGTCCCATGACGGTACGTGCGACCGGCATCTTCGGTGACGGTCTCGGCGTCGAGGTGACGATGCAACCGTTCGACTTCTTCGGCCATCGCTCCGATCACACCGACGTGTCGGTACCCGATGGCCATCGCTCCATGGTAGGAGCGGTCGCCGGGTCAGGCGTGATGCGCCCGGCGTTTGGCCGGCACGGCGCATGCTCGCATCGGCTGACCGACCAGCGGATTGATCGGACACACGCCGAACACGCCCGTCAAGACGGGGAGCACGGAGAACACGGCGAGCGCCGTGCCGAACCAGCCGCCGACGGCGAGACCAACCGCGAGCAGCACCAGTCCCCCGGCAACACGGATCGCCCGGCCGGTGGATGTGTTCATGAACGAGAGGAAGCTCATGGAGTCAATATACCCCCATGGGTATCAATCCACCCGATTCCGATGAGCAGGGTGACCGTATGCGGTCGGTTCGCTCATCGCCGGTGGTCCTCACCCGGCTGCGATGAGCCGGGTGACCGTATGCGGTCGGTTCGCTCATCGCCGGCGAGGTTGCGCACGCTTCTGACTGATTGTTAGGGTTGCCTAACTATGACTGGGAAGCAACCTCGCTACGTGTTGGGAAGTCTGCTCGTCGGAGCGCTCGTGCTCGGTGCTTGCGGCAGCGATGACGATGCCGGCGACGCCGCGACGGAGGCGACATCGACGCCGAGCGACGCAGCCGGAGCAAGCTCGACGCCAGACGACGCCGGCACGATCACCGTGTACACCGGGCGTCACTACGGCATCGAGCCGGTCTTCGACCAGTTCACCACTGACACCGGCATCGAGGTGCGATTCACCACCGGTAACGATCCCGAACTCCGCGAGCGCCTGATCGCCGAGGGAGCCAATACGCCCGCCGACGTCGTGATGACCGCGGACGCAGCCAACATCGCGTTGTCGGCCGAAGCCGGGATACTCGCCAGCGTCGACAGCGATGTGCTCACCGAAACGATCCCCGAGGAACTGCGAAGCGAGAACAACGACTGGTTCTCGCTCAGCCAGCGGGCCCGAGTGATCATCGCCAGCACCGAGCGCGTCGAGAACCCGCCCACCACCTACGCCGGCGTCGGCGATCCCGAGTGGCGGGGCACGCTGTGTCTTCGCCCGAGCACACATCCCTACACGCAGTCGCTCGTCGCCTCGCTGATCATTGCCGAGGGCGAGGAGCGAGCGACCGAGATCGTGCAGTCGTGGGTCGACAACGACCCGCTGTACATCAACAGCGACACCGACATCTACAAGGCGGTCGCCGACGGCGAATGCGACATCGCGATCGCCAACACCTACTACCTCGGTCGGCTGCTCACCGAAGATCCTGCGTTCCCGGTCGAGATCGTGTGGCCCGAGCAGGATGGCCGAGGCGCCCACGTCAACGTCAGCACCGCTGCGGTCACCGCGAACGCGCCGAACCCTGCCGGCGCCCTGGCGCTGATCGAGTGGCTGGCAACCGACGGCCAACAGCAGTTCGCCGACGCGAACTTCGAGTACCCGGCCGACCCCGACGTCGAACCGAACGAGATCATTGCCGGCTTCGGCGACTTCATCGCCGATCTCCCGGCCGTGCGACTGCTCGGCGCCAATCAGCCCGCGGCCGTCGAGGTCCTGAGCGCCACCGGCTACGAGTGACCTGACACCACCCGTATGAGCAACACGCTCACCGACGCGATCGACGTCGCCCGCGACGATTCGAGCTCGGCCGATGCGGCCGGGGGAAACAGCGCGCCGTCGATGACGTCCGCGGTCGCGCAACGGGCTCGGTCGTGGACGAGCACCGCGATGATCTCGGCCGTGGCGATCGCGGTGTCGATCCCGGTGCTGGTGATCGTGTGGTCGATCGTGCAGCCGAGCACCGAGGTGTGGGAAGAGCTCTGGGCCACGCGACTGCCCGGGATGATCCGCGACACCGCGACCCTGCTCGTGACCGTGGTGTTCGGCACCCTGGTGCTCGGCACGTCGCTCGCTTGGCTGGTGACCGCATACCAGTTCCCGGGACGACGATTGCTCGGCTGGCTGTTGGTGACACCGCTGGCGATCCCTGGCTATGTGCTCGGCTTCGTCTGGCTCGACACGCTCCAAGAGCCGCTCGGCGCCCGCGCGGTTCGGTCGATCTGGCTGTGTGCGCTGGTGCTCACGATCACCCTGTACCCGTACGTCTACCTGTTCGCCCGAGCGGCGTTCCGTGAACAATCGCAGCGCGCAATCGACGTCGCGCGCAGCCTCGGTTGCAGCCGATCGCAGGCGTTCTGGCGCGTGGTGCTGCCGATGGCACGACCTTCGCTCGCCGGCGGCGCAGCACTCGTCGGCATGGAGGTGCTCACCGACGTTGGCACCGTGCGGCTGTTCAACGTGTCGACGATTGCCGACGGCGTGTTGCGGGTGTGGTTCGGCACCGGCAACCGCAATGCGGCCGCTGAACTCGCCGTGCTCCTGATCGGCATCGCCATCGTGCTGATCGCCATGGAACGCCTGGCGCGTGGACGGGCACGCTTCACTCAGTCGGGCTCACGTGCGGGCCTCCACGTCGAACGCCTCCATGGCGCACGAGCGGCGGGTGCCTCGACGATCGGCTGGGCGATGTTCACGTTCGCCGTGGCCCTGCCCGTCTCCCGCCTGATCACGTGGGCGCTCGAGGCGCGGCGCACCGACCAGACCGCCACCGTCGCCGGCGACCTCGGATTCCATCTCATGTCCTCGCTGCGTGTCGCCGCGGTCGCCACCTTGACGTGTCTTGCGCTCGGCCTGCTGCTGGTTGCCGGGCTGAACCGACGCCGCGCAGGCGGGTCGCTCCTCGCCCGGCTGGCGACGCTCGGCTACACCGTTCCCGGCCCGGTCGTGGCAATCGGGGTACTGGTCACACTCGCAGCGCTCGATCGCACCGGTTGGCTCCCCGACGGCTGGCTGCTCGTCGGGTCGTTCGTCGGGCTGATCTATGCACTCGTGGTCCGCTTCCTCGCCGTTGCGTATCAAGGCATCGAGTCGAGTGTCGGCAAGGTGTCGCCATCGGTGGTGGCGAGCGCACGCACGCTCGGCGCCGGCCGCGTTCGAGTCGCCACCCGCATCGAACTGCCGCTCGCCGGCGCCGGGATCATCGCGGCGTCCGTGCTGGTGGCGATCGACACGTTGAAGGAACTGCCGATCACGCTCCTGCTTCGGCCCTTCGGCACCGAGACGCTGCCGATCTGGGTCTGGCAGGCGACCTCGGAAAGTCTGTGGGTACAAGCCGCCGTCCCGTCACTTGCGATCGTTGCCGTCGGCATGTTGCTCGTGGCGGCGTTGTTGTGGACGCTCGAGCACGGCGCGGAGACCGTGTCGTGAACATGGGAACGTTCGTCGATCACCACACCGGAACGTCACGCCACGAGTACGCGCCGGCAGGGACGACCGATACCGTGCCCAACTCGATGGACGCCACCCTCGACCAGCCCCGTGCCGCCCTGTCGGTGATCAACGTGTCGCGCCGGATCGCGGGTCGTGATGTGGTCGATCGGGTCTCGTTCGACGTCGCCGACGGTGAGCTCGTGGTGATCGTCGGTCCGAGTGGATGCGGGAAGTCGACGTTGCTGCGAGCGATCGCCGGGCTCGATCCGATCGTCGCCGGGCGCTTCGTCCTGGACGGCACCGATGTCACAGCCCGTCCGCCGGAGAAGCGACGCATCGGCCTCGTCTTCCAAGACCATGCGCTCTTCCCCCATCGCCGCGTCGACCAGAACATCGCATTCGGGCTCACGCACCTCGACCGCGCGGCGCGCTCCCGACGCGTCGACGAACTGCTCGAGCTCGTCCGGCTCCCCGGAGTGGGCAAGCGATACCCACACGAACTCTCGGGCGGCGAACAGCAGCGCATCGCGTTGGCGCGGGCCCTCGCACCCGACCCTGCGGTCGTGCTGCTCGACGAGCCGTTCGCCAGCCTCGACCCGTCGTTGCGCGACGACGTGCGCACCGACGTGATCGAGGCACTGCGCCGACGAAACGCGGCCGCCGTACTCGTCACCCACGACCGCGAGGAAGCGCTGGCGCTCGGTGACCGAGTCGCAGTGATGTCGGCCGGACGCATGCTGCAGATCGACCGTGCCGATGAGGTCTACGAGCGTCCGACCGACCGCTTCGTCGCCACGTTCCTCGGCGAGGCCTCGTTCCTGCCTGACCCCAACGAGCCGGGCATGGCCCTGATGGCACGTCCGCACGACCTGACGCTGCGCGCCGACGCCAGCGGGCCCGATCAGGTCACCGCCCGCCGATACCTCGGCGCCGCGTGGCGGTACTCGGTCCGGCGAGCAGACGGCACCGATGTCGATGTCGACCTGACAGGAGGCCCCGCGACGACGCCGTTGAGTGTCGGCGACCCCTGCACGGTCGTGGTCGACGCGGGCCATCCGCTGCACCGCCTTCCGGCCTGATCGATCGACACGTCTACGGTTCCGCCGATGGAACTGCTAGATCGAGTTGTCGTCGTCACCGGAGCCGGGTCGGGGATCGGTGAAGCCATCGCCCGTGCCGCCCACGCTGCGGGTGCCCGCCACGTGGTGGTCGCCGACCTGCACGCCGCCGAGGCCGAGCGCGTTGCGAGCGACATCGGTGGCACTGCGGTGGGAATCGATGTGCGCAACGAGGCTGCGATCGTTGCGATGGTCGAGGCGACGCTCGACGCGCACGGTCCGATCGACCTGTTCGTGTCGAACGCGGGCTTCGTCACCGCCGCCGGGGTGGAGGATTCGAACGAGGCGATCCAGACGATGTGGGAGGTGCACTGCATGGCCCACATCTACGCGGCTCGTGCCGTACTGCCGTCGATGATCGCCCGCGGCGAGGGCTACATCTTGAGCACGGCGTCGGCGGCCGGGCTGCTGACGCAGATCGGTTCGATGGCGTACTCGATGACGAAGGCGGCGGCCATCTCGCTGGCCGAGTGGCTGTCGATCAGTCATCACCACCAGGGGATCCGATTCTCCGTGCTGTGCCCGCAGGCCGTGGCGACGAACATCGTTGCGAACAGCCCGCAGCACACGATGGCGGCTCGGGCCGATGGCGACGACAACGGCTTCGAAGGTGGAGTCGCGAGCGGCGATGGTGTGCTCGACCCTGCCGACGTGGCGCAGCTGTGTCTGGCAGCGATCCGCGACGAGCAGTTCCTGATCCTTCCGCACGCCGAGGTGGCCACCTACGTCGAGCGCAAGGCAACCGATCGCGACCGCTGGCTCGCCGGCATGCGCCGCTTCCAGGCGGCGCTGCATCCCGACGGCAACCTCCCCGGCAACGCGATTACATCAGGGGTCTGACCCCTGATGTAATCGCAGGTGGGGAGGGGTGCTTGACTGACGCACATGACTGCGATCTCCGAATCCGTCCGCCTCGAGACCGTCGCCGCCGATGTCGGCGACATCGCCCTCGTCATCGTCGACAATCCGCCGGTCAACGCGCTCAGCTGGCACGTCCGCCAGGGCCTGTTCGACGGCATCAACCAGGCGGTCGAAGCCGGCGCCAAGGCGATCGTCGTGATCTGCGACGGTCGCACCTTCATCGCCGGCGCCGACATCAGCGAGTTCGGCGGCAACGTGCCCCAGGCCGCCGGCCTCCACGAGGTGCAGGCGGCGATGGAGAACGCTTCCGTGCCGGTGATCGCCGCGATCCACGGCACGGCGCTGGGTGGCGGCCTCGAAGTCGCGCTCTGCGCGCATTACCGCGTTGCTGTCGACGCCGCGAAGTTCGGCCTCCCCGAGGTCAACCTCGGCCTGCTCCCGGGCGCCGGGGGCACGCAGCGACTCCCCCGCCTCGTCGGCGTTCCGAAGGCGCTCGAAATGATGACGTCGGGGCGACACATCGGCACCGGCGAAGCGCTCGAGGCCGGGCTGATCGACGATGTCACCGCCGGTGGCCCCGCCGAACTGCGCGACGCAGCGATCGCGTTCGCGAACAAGGCGGTCGCCGAGAACCTGCCGTTGGCTCGAGTTCGCGACCGCGACGAGAAGGTGCTCGACGCCCGCGGCAACGACCAACTCTTCGCCGATTTCCGGGCCTCGATCGCCCGCAAGACCCGTGGCTTCCTCGCCCCCGAGTACAACATCCGGTGCATCGAAGCTGCTGCGAACCTGCCGTTCGACGAGGGTCTCAAGGTCGAGGGCAAGCGCTTCATGGAGCTGATGACCGGCCCGCAGTCGGGAGCCCAGCGCTACGCGTTTTTCGCCGAGCGTGCCGCCAACAAGATCCCGGACATCGCCAAGGACACCCCGCTGATCGATGTGCAGAAATGCGGTGTGCTCGGCGCCGGAACGATGGGTGGTGGCATCGCCATGAACTTCGCCAACGTCGGCATCCCGGTCACGATCGTCGAGCGCGACCAAGCCGCACTCGATCGCGGGCTCGGCGTGGTTCGCAAGAACTACGAACGGTCGGCATCTCGTGGCTCGATCCCACCCGAGGCGGTCGAGCAGCGCATGGGGCTGATCACCGGTTCGACCGACAAGGCCGACTTCGCCGACTGTGACATGGTGATCGAGGCCGTGTTCGAGGACATGGACTTGAAGAAGTCGATCTTCCGTGAGCTCGACGAGATCTGCAAGCCGGGTGCCGTACTCGCGTCGAACACCTCGGCGCTCGACATCAACGAAATCGCGTCGGTCACCTCACGCCCCGAAAGCGTCATCGGGATGCACTTCTTCTCCCCGGCGAACGTGATGAAGCTGCTCGAGAACGTGCGCGGCGACACTTCGTCGGACAGCGTCGTGGCCACCACGATGGCGATCGGCAAGAAGATCGGAAAGGTGCCGGTGATGGTCGGCGTGTGCCGGGGCTTCGTCGGCAACCGCATGCTGTTCATGCGTGGTGCCGAGGCCGAGCGGATGATCCTCGAAGGTGCCACCCCTGCCCAGGTCGACAACGTGCTCTACGAGTTCGGCTTTCCGATGGGGCCGTTCGCCATGAGCGACCTCGCCGGCCTCGACATCGGCTGGAAGGAGGAGACATCGTCGAGTTCCACCATCCGCGAGGTGCTGTGCGAGAACGGTCGCCGCGGCCAGAAGAACGGTCGCGGCTACTACACCTACGACCCGGACACCCGAGCGTCCACACCGGATGCCGAGGTGGTCGAACTGATCAAGACCTTCGCGGTCGGCAAGGGCATCGAGCAGCGCGAGGTCACCGACCAGGAAGTCCTGGAACGCCTGCTCTACCCGATGGTCAACGAGGGCGCGAAGATCCTCGACGAGGGCATCGCCATCCGTGGCAGCGACATCGACGTGGTGTGGGTCAACGGCTACGGCTGGCCGGTGTACCGGGGCGGCCCGATGTACTGGGCCGATCAGGTCGGTCTGGCCGAGATCGTCGACAAGATCAAGCACCACAGCGAGTCGCTCGGCGGCAACCACTGGAACCTCTCACCGCTGCTCGAACGCCTCGCCTCCGAGGGCGGCGCGCTCCACCAGTTCTCCAACTGACCCGGGGGCGTCCGACTCCAGACCATGCCGACAGCCGACGTACACGACGTGCCGCGCACATCTCCGACGTCCGCGTGGCGGTCACGGTGGCGGTCGCCCCGTGACACCCGGCGGGCGGGACGGATCATGATCGGCGTCGGCCTCGCCGGGATGCTGATCGCCGTGTTCGGCATGATCGTCGGATGGATCTTCGTCGGACAGCTCGCGACCGCCTCCGATGACACGCTCGAGGTGACGCTGCAGTCGCTCGACGCGATCGATGACACGATCGACCTCGCCGACGAGGTGCTGGGCTCGTCGACCGACGCCGTAGCGGCCCTCGCCGGCAGCCTGAGCGCAGTGTCGGGATCGTTCGACGCGGGGACACAGGCCATCGAGGACATCGCCGGGCTCGCCACCACGATTGGGCCGTCGCTCGAGGACGCCGGGCGCACCGTGCGCAGGTTGGAGAACATCGGCGACGACATCGACTCGGTCCTCGACGCGCTGTCGAACCTCCCGCTCGCCCCCGACTACGACCCCGACGCCGGATTGGGCGACACCTTCGGCCAGCTCGCCGACACCCTCGAAACGCTCCCGGGTCAACTCGAGTCGACGGCGACCAGCCTGACCGACTTCACCGGATCGGCCGACGAACTCCAGCAGCAGCTCGACGACCTCGCCGCGGCGGTCGGCTCGATCAGCGACGACCTCGCCGACACCGACGCACTGGTCGAGCAGTACCGGGCGAGCGTCGCCGACGCCCGCACACTCGCGCTGTCGGCCAATGACGATCTCGACACCGGCGTCGTGCTCATGCGCATCCTGCTCGTCATCGGCGGCGTCACGCTCCTGGTGGGCCAGATCGTGCCCTTGTGGCTCGGCCGGTCCCTTCTCGACGACGCCGACGCACATGACGCGCCGGGCGCAGTTCGTGCGCCGGGCACGCCAGCCTGAGTCAGGAGGGCGAATCGAGGGTGGGCACACCCGCTGCGAGATCGAGGTCGTGCCAGAGGTCGACGAGCCAAGGCGGGCGAACATCACCAAGGTCGGCGGCCACGAGCTCCGCGAGCCATTGCCGCTCCACCGCCGCTGAAGCCACGAACGCGAGCTCACTCTCGGGTGGATCATCGATCCACGTGCGTTCGAGCGCATCCCGCTCGGCGGCAAACCTGCCGACGGACGCTTCGTGGTCTCGCAACACCCGACGGTGGAGCAGCTCGTGGGTCCACCAACGGCTGGCGGCATCGAAACGGTTGGTCGGATCGCCGAACGGTGCAGCCCGATCGATGGGCTGATCGACGCGCACGGGGTGGAACGTCGATGTGCACGGCGCCGAGGTCGCCGTCACCCAGTGCAACGGGTCGCTTCGGAGGTCACTCACCCACGAGGCCGTGCTCTGCGACGACGACACTTCACCACCGGCATGGACGCAGGGAGCCCCCATCGCCCCGTCGGTCACTGACCAAACCGGGGCCGCGCCACCGCCGTGGTCGCGCAGCGCGGCGAACAGGTCGGCGACCCCCACCGCTGCTTCGGCCGCAGGCTGGGTGCGAGCGCGCCGCATCGTGCACGAGGTGTTGCGCGCCGCCGTGGTCGAGGTGAACTCGTCGGCGAATCCGGCGATGGTGAGACCGTTGGAGATCGAACGTCCCCGCCCGGTCACCGTCTCGACCGCCCAGTTGGTGCCGGCAGTCTCCAGCACGATCGCACCCGTCGGATCCGCCACCAGGAAACTGTTGTGGTACGCGAAGCCGGGCTTCTCGTGGCTGCAGGGGCCGCCCTGGCCGTGGCGCTCGAGCAGGTCGACGATCACCGCGACTGCGTCGTCGGCGGTCGCAGCACGTTCGAGTGCGAGGCGCAGCAGGTCCATCCCCAGCAGCGCTGCATCGCCGAGCGGCTGGTTCGTGAACACGGCCTCGTTGCCGATGACGACGCCGTGCTCGTTGGCTCCCATTTCGGCGCCCCACATCCACCACGGCTGCGACAGCAGAACGGCATGGGTGTGTTCGACCTGCGGGATCGAGATCCACGTGCAGTCGATGTCGCCCGGTGCCGAATCGTGATCGGCCGCCGGATACCACCGCGGGATCTGCGCTTCGTTCGGGTCGCGATCGCTGTTCTTCGCGAACAAGACCCCGTCCGACGTGATCGAGACGAGGGTGTCACACACGCCGCCGACGCTAGCTCCCCCGTGGTTCCCCCAGCCCGGGTCTGCAGGAACCAACGAACGTCGCGTCAGGCACGGCACGGTGTGACGTTTGCTGGATGTGTTATCACGGGCGAATGACGATGGATTTCCACGAGGCGTGCGCGGCGGTCTGCGCGCCGGGTACCAGGTTCGAGATCCAGGAAGCCGACGTGTTCGGTGTGCCGACCAAGGTGTTCACCGGCACACCACCGAACGTCCGTCACCTCTACGCCGGTGCTGCAGCCCGCACCGACGACTTCATCGTCTTCGAGGACGAGCGTTGGCCGATGCCGCGGCTCACCGACCTGATCGCACGGATCGGCCACGCGCTGGTGCACGAACTCGGGGTCGCCAACGGCGACCGCGTCGCGATCGCGATGCGTAACTACCCCGAGTGGATCGCAGCGTTTGCGGCCATCACCTCCGTAGGGGCGGTGGCCGTCCCGATGAACGCATGGTGGCAGACCGACGAGATGGTGTTCGCCCTCGACGACTCCGACTCGAAGGTCGTGATCGCCGACGCCGATCGCCTCACTCGGATGCGCGCCGCCGAACCCGGGTCGATCACCGCCACCGTGGTCACTGTCCGCGAGGGCGCCGCGCCCCTCGCCAACGACGCCTTCCGCGTGGTCGCGCTGGACGACCTCCTGAGCGACGACGCCACACTCCCCGACGTCGACATCGACCCCGACGACGACGTCACGATCCTCTACACCTCCGGCACCACCGGCCACCCGAAGGGAGCCGTGTCAACGCACCGCGCAGTGCTCAGCTCCCTGATGGCCTTCGCGGCGCGCGGCGCCGTGAACGCGCTCCGCCAACCACCGGAGGCCAAGGCGGATCAGAGCACGGCAAAGCCGGCGATCATGCTGTGCGTCCCGCTGTTCCACGTGACGGGTCTGGTGCCGGTGATGCTCGGAGCGTTCGTCGGCGGCTCGAAGCTGGTGATGACGTACAAGTGGGATCCGGACCGTGCCTTGGAGTTGATCGAACGCGAGCGCGTCACGAACTTCGTCGGCGTGCCCACGATGAGTTGGGATCTGCTCGAGGCGCCATCGTTCGCCCAGCGCGACACGTCCAGCCTGCTCGCTGTCGGCGGGGGCGGAGCGCCGATGCCACCTGAGTTGGTGAAGCGCATCGAGGACAACTTCTCCAAGGGCCGACCCAGCCTTGGCTACGGCATGACCGAGACGAATGCCTACGGCCCCGGCAACGCCGGCGACGACTTCATCGCCCATCCGACGTCGACCGGGCGAGCCATCCCGTTGATGGACCTGCGGGTCACCGATCCGCTCGGCGACGTGCTGCCCACCGGCGAGACCGGCGAGATCTGGTTCCGTGGCCCGATGCTGATCCGCGGCTACTGGAACCGGCCCGACGCGACCGCCGACACCATCATCGACGGCTGGCTACGTTCGGGCGACATCGGGCGCATCGACGACGACGGCTTCGTGTACGTCAGCGACCGGGCGAAGGACATGGTGTTGCGCGGCGGCGAGAACATCTACTCCGCCGAGGTCGAAGCTGCGATCTACGAGCACCCGGCGGTCTACGAGGCCGCGGTCTACGGCCTCCCCCACGAACGTCTCGGCGAGGAACTGGCCTGCCATGTGATGGTCAAGCCTGGTGCGTCGCTCGACGCCGCCGACCTCCAGCGATTCGTCGGCGAACGCCTCGCCAACTTCAAGGTGCCGACCAGAATCACGATCGTCGCCGAGCAACTCCCCCGCAATGCCTCCGGCAAGATCCTCAAACGCGAGCTGCGCGACGCCGTACTCGCCACCTGACAGGAGCATCCAATGACTCGCATTCTCATCACCGGCAGCAACAGCGGCTTCGGCGAGCTCGCCGCGCTCACGCTTGCCCGCCAGGGCCACGACGTGATCGCCACGATGCGCACCCTCGCCAAGGGCGACGATCTCCGGTCGGCGATCGAGGCCGAGCACTTGCCGATCGAGATCCGACGGCTCGACGTCAGCAACCCGGCGTCGGTCGCCGAAGGCGTGGGTGACCCGACCGAGATCGACGTCATCGTCAACAACGCCGGCTTCGAGGTCACCGGTGCCTTGGAGTTGGTCGACGACGACCTCTGGACGCGCCAACTCGACACGAATGTGCTCGGACCGATGCGCGTGATCCGCGCGGTGCTCCCCGCCTGGCGAGCGCGCGGCAGCGGCACGATCGTCAACGTGTCGAGCATCGCCGGCGTCGTCGGGTCCCCATTCGGAGGGGCGTACTCGGCGTCCAAGCACGCGCTCGAAGGTCTCAGCGAGGTGCTGCACTTCGAGACGTCCGGCTTCGGGATCCGGGTCCGGCTCGTCGAACCCGGCGCCTTCGAGACCGACTTCCACGCCAACATCGTGACGGTCGACGGGTGGCAGGAGTCCGACTACTTCGACCGCGCCGCACGCTTCGGCGAATCGCGAAGCGTCCTGTCGGGGGACGGCCCGGCGCCCGACCCACAGGACGTCGCCGACGCGATCGTGCGTGCTGCGCTCGACCCCGACGCGCCGTTCCGCAACTTCGTCGGCAACGACGCCCAGTTGATCCACTCGGTCAAGTCCTCGATGCCGTTCGAGGAATTCGAGGCGGTCATGCGCGACACGCTCGATTGGCACGAATGAACGACGTCGCGGCGGTCAAGACCTACCGCTACCTGCGCAT
>Ga0307380_10002413_pt1 | contig 26654 bp, 17 predicted proteins | sample UN3MG_FD_202239 | JGI IMG/M metagenome (GOLD analysis project Ga0307380, IMG submission 202239) | Soil microbial communities from Risofladan, Vaasa, Finland - UN-3 | ecosystem: Environmental > Terrestrial > Soil > Coastal area > Acid sulfate soil | place: Finland: Risofladan, Vaasa | collected... | reverse complement strand
AATTCCTGAAGCACTCAAAACGAGCAAAATAAGCCAATTGTGTCAAATTTGTGTCAATTGGCTCTCACTTTGGCCAAAATCTTATTCAAAAACTTGTTTGCAGAAGCCAAGTCTTCCGACCGTACAGCTAGGTAATATTTCCTCGTTGTAGAGATGTCCGAATGGCCTGCAAGCTCTTGTACTACTTATATCGGCAACTTCTTTGCCCAATTGGTAATGGCCGAACGACGAAGATCGTGCATCACACATTCATCAACACCTGCCTTACACCGGAGGACCCGAAAATCTCTGTCGAGGTTATTGACTATTTGGGACCTTGGAGTCTATGTTCCCACCTTTTGACGTTCCCGAATTCTCTTAAGTCGCTGTGGGAAATAAAGATGTATGGGAAACCCTCTTCTGCCTTTAGCTGCAAATCTGCCAGAAGTTGAGCACTTTCATCAGACATTGGAACAACGCGATTCCTACGACTCTTTGGATCCCATGCTAGAAGTCTTTGGGATTCCTTTTTTGCAGCAATGGTGATCAGATGATTCTCAAAATCAATGTTCTTCCATGTCAGATTCAGTATTTCGTTACGTCTCAGCCCACTACCATACCCGATGGAAAGAAACGCACACCACCAAAAGTTTTTTGCCTTATCCATTAAGGCCAGATACTCTTCGATTTCAACATACCTTATTTGGTTTTCGGTTGTTTTACGTTCTTTGATCTTAGCAAATGGATTCTGACCTTCCATCAAATATCCTCTTGGTTCTATGGCCAAGTTGAAAATGCTTCGCAAGGTGCGGATGTCTTTGTTTACAGTAGAAACGCTCGGCACGGTCGATAACCGATGGGCAATAAAAGCTTCTGCATGCCGAGGTTTAATCTTTGACAGCAAAACGGAACCGCCTATAAAATTTTCAAAGAACTTAAGAGCCCGCTTTTGGTCATCTAATGTGGCATATGCAACCTGACCTTTCATGACCTGCTCGTGCTCGATCCGAAATCCCTGCAGCGTGATCTTTTGGGGCTTATCAGCTCTCCCCAAGTTAATCCGATTCTGCAGGTCTAACGCGTGTCTTTCAGCCTCCTTTCTTGTCTTAAAGAGTTTGCCATACTTTTTGCTGTTGGTGCCGCACTATCTCACAATCCAGCAATGCCGTCGCCTTTTGGGTCATTACGATTTTGGAATAGGCTCGCCATTTTTCTCCGGTACAGGCTCCAACGATTTACGATAAACTCCTACCTTTTCTATTGCCATTGATAGCTTCCTTTCCACCCAGGATAAGCGGCTACCAGTAGCGATTGACAGGAAGGCATTCTATCAGGGAAAGTTGAAAATCGCAAATATTTTATTCGAAAAAGAATAGGCATATTATCACGCTTCTTCTTCAGTCTTATTCCCCAAAAATTTCTCAAGCTCGTTCTTCAGATACCATACATGCCGGGCATATTTGGTGGCCCTGAGTTCACCACGGTCGCGCCAGTAATTTAAAGTCCTGTGGGCACTCTCAGGACTATGGCCTGTTTCGTCAAGACGCAAGAACATCGCTGCCTCTACAGGCGTCATTAGATCATGAAAAACATCAGGTCTTTCCGGTCATTCTCCAGCATTGTTATCTAACATCGGCTCTTTCCTCTTACGACGTTCCGCCTTGGAGGTCTAATAGACCTGTGCCGCCTTCTGTTGCTATTTTAATCTCACCGGTGTTAATTATCCCGCCATATAGATACGCTACTCCGCTGGTGTCGGTATCTTGAGTAGCTATCCTCAGATGCCGGCTGAATGAGCTCATGCGCCTATTCGATCAGGGTCAAGCTAATACTTTTTTGCATGATCAATCCGACGCTGTGTTCGCTCTGGATTGTATTCTCTTCTTCTTCCATTGGCGAATATTTTCGCGAGTGGAATCGGTGCCGCCTGTTCCATATAAAGGGACCAGCGGGGTGTATTATACCACGACTGAAAATAGAGAAACAACTCATGGTTCATGTGCAAACTTTTAACAAGGTTGAACATCACTTCATCATCCCCGCCTTGTTTGATGAACTCTTGAATTTTTATTAGATCATCCATAAACTTCTCAACATACTCATGTTCGAGCCGTTCATATTTGGCGACAAGCGGATCAATAATTTTTGCCTGCTCTGTTGTAAGTTCCAATTTTTCCCCGGTCTTCTTTACAGTGCTTTCGATTTCGGCTTCTAACTCATCCGGAGATAACCGTTTCCAGGATGAATTGCTATACTTTTTCAACATGTTGCCGAAGATGCATTTTCCCCAAAGCGTACCTAATTGAAGTGGGGTCAGCACATCCGCCAAAGGGCCGGCATAGTACCAATTTGCCTCACGAATGTATTCCCGATAAAGCAGACGTTTTCGCACGTTTTTCAGAATGTCCCGCACAGCTTTTTCATCGCCTTTGGGAATGAGCGTGTCCAACTGGACAATATACTCTGTCAGGGGAACGCGGCAGTTGGGCATGAGCAATTCACCCCTTACAGTCACATCATAATAGTAGATTATTTTCGCCTGTTCGCGAGTCATGTTACATTCTTTGGTCCAACGGACATAACGATTATCCGCTTCAGCAAGCCATTTATCAAATACAGCGTCCGAGGGCGGAAACATATGTTTTCGTTTCTTACGAACCGGTTCTTCCGTTTCAATTCCTGGATTACCGGGCGTACCTTCAATCACCAACTGCGGTCCCTTACCTGAGGAGTGCTCACTCGAGTAAAAATAAACATGATCGCCCCATTCGGTCTTTTCATTCATCGGCTTAATATAAAGTCCCGTATTCTGCTCAGGATGATCGAGCCACCGCTGCACTAACTCAATTGGAATATCGAATTCCATCCATTGACCGCGGTCATCAGGAGCTGTTTGAATATCGAGAACCGGCGTTAAGAAATCAATCCTTTTCCGGGAACATCCCTTAGCACAAGCCCAGGGCTTTTCTTTTCTCAGATAAGACCAGTGAGACCAGCAACTCGCCGTAGCTTCTTCTTCGCATAGCGAGGAGCCTTCTGTCCAATCAGTATTTGCTGAGGTAAGCTGATAAATGCCAATTTTTACTGACCTCATTTGGACAGTGCATTTCGGTTTATAAAGCCGGACTTTTGCAGCTTGAATCTTTTCACATGGCAGCCGCGACAGGTCAAAACGCAACAGGCTAACCCCAAAACAAGCGTACCACGACTTCTTGGACGAGCCTTTGCTGGGCGATTTTTTCGGCGCAACAGGTAGCCGTCAGCCGGGGATGGCTGGGATGACGGTTTTGAGGTTCACCGGCTCACCGAACGTAAAATCTGCGTGCGCGGGCGGTGCGTCGAGACCTGACCAAAGACAAAGCCCAAGCAGTGACATGGCCACGCCACGAATTGACAACATTGGAATTTGAAACGACTTCATATTACACCTTCCTTTCTGACCTAAAGTAATACATGGTACTTTCATATCATTTTCCCGTTCTTCAACAGAGAAGACGAGCTGATAACCGAATGGACCACTTAAGATACGCCTGATGTTTCGCGTCGTGGCGAGCTGCAAGTCCAAACCGCTGAGGATAGCTGACCAGCGCCTCATATCGGCCTTGGCTTTTTTCTTGTCGTTCAGGCAATCATAGTAATGCGCGCGGTCGGAGTAGGCGTACGCATCCTCTGGGTCAGCGTCGATTCTGCGGTTGTAGAAGCCAAGCATTTCATGGAGGTGCTCATCAGGCGTCTGACCCGGGCCAAGAGCCTCGATGGTAGATATGTTGGGGTCGAGGATGGCGGTCCAGATCTCGAAGTACGGCAGGCCAATACTAAAGGCCAGATCCGACCCCCTTGAAGACCAGGAGGCACTCCCAATCTGGCCGCTAAGGACACTCAAAAGTTCCTTCTTTTCGAGATCATATATCCAAAGGCCAATCTTTTCCCTCGACTGGTTGCTGCCGCCTATACAGACTTCGTTGCCCGTTGTCGACCAGCCGGTCACACCCCACGACATGGAAGGCACCGGGTGCTCTACGATGGATTTTTGTGAAGCCATGTCCTTGATTTTCAGTTTTCCCGCTTCGAAGTACGACACACGCTGATTGTCAGGTGAGACCGAGGCCAGAGAATCCGCGCACTTCATGATTTTTTTCGGTTCAGCGTTCTGGTCCACGATGGAGATCGAAAAAAGTAGATTGTCCACACGCGACTGATAGTAAATGTGCTTAGAGTCACTACCCCACGAAGGCCAAATAGCTCGTGCTAACAGCCTGGGTTCCGTGCCGTCTGATTTCATGACCCAGACTTCCTCATCTGACGCCGGGCGCTGCTGGCGATTGCGCTCGGCTGTGGCCATTTCTTCCAAACGCAAAAGCCGGCAATCCCGAACGAAGGCAATGTAATTGCCGTCGGGCGACCAGGCCGGGTCCTTGCCGGGGACGATTAGCAGCTCAGTCTCTTTCGTGGCCAGGTCAAGAATTGCTACACCACTATAGCCGTGCACGCCCGCGCTAAATGCGAGTTTCTCGCCGTCCGGCGACAAGCGAGCATTGAAGCCATCCGTGGTCAACCGCCGGGCCTTGACCGAGAGTTCATGATAAGTCTCTTCGGTCTCCACCATCGGCAGGAAGGCCGCTCCAGAAGGCTCGTGATCTTGTGGATGCCAGGTCCGCCCGGCATCCAAGGTGTCGAACACATATTTGGCGCACCAGTCCTGGAATTGGCTTCGAGCTTCGAGGCCGGGACTGATAATCTGCTGAAACAAGTTAGTTGCCTTATCGTATTCGCCAAGGGCCGTCAGAGCGCGGAATATTTGATACTGAAAGACATGTTTGTCGGGCGAGAGCTTCAGACACGCCTCGGCGTCCGAAATGACACGTTTGTAATCACCCATTCGTAGAAGGGTCTCGCATCGCTGGCTGGACAGGTCGATATACTGCGGATTTCCCCTGGGTGTAAGCGCAATCGCGCTGTCATACTCTGCGATTGCTTCTGTGTATTTTCCTAACTCTCGCCATGCAATCGCACGCATAGAATAGCCCGACGGATCGCGTGGCCGTAGGATAGTCATGCCCAAGGCATCGTCTCTCATTTTCTCGTATTTTCTGGAGGCGTAGTACGTAAAAGCCCGCAACCTGCGAGACTCATAATGGGTTGGGTCTAGCTGCAATGCCCTGTCTAGTGAGGCAAACTGCTCCTTGACCGTGACGGCCATCATGGCCCGAAGGAAATACGCCTCTGCAGTCTCCGGAAGTAATGCCTCGGCTTTTTTGCGATGCTCCTCAATCTCCTTGAGCTTTTCGGCATTGGGTGATTCGCTCTCCCAGAGGATACGAGCCAGAAGCGAATGGGCCGCACCGGCTATCGCCGGGCTTTCATTAAGCAGATTAGACAGAATGGTCACGGCCTCATCCGAACGACGGTTATCAATGAGGATGCCGGCCTGGAGAAGCTTAGCTTCCGGCCCGACGTGTTTGCTGTCGAGGATGGGTGTTATCGTATCGAGGGCGGTTTCGCGTTCTGCTTTGGCGTACTGCTCGCGGGCCTGGGAGAGGATATTTCTGTGCCGGAAGCCTTCTGCTTCAGCTAATTGGAGCCGGTCCTGATTCCACATCGAAAGGATGACGGCCACGGCACCGGCTATGACGAGCAAGGCAAGAGCAGCTATGGTCTGGGAGCTATGCCTGCGGAGGAACTTCTGCACGCGATAGGTTGTACCGGGCGCTCCGGCCATGACCGGCTCATTTTCCAGATGATGGCGGATGTCTAAAGCCAGCATATTAGCCGTCTCGTAGCGACGGCTGCGGTCCTTCTCCAGCGACTTCATCACAATCCAGTCGAGATCGCCGCGAATTGCCTTTGTAAGCAGATCGGGTGTGGAATCGCGATATTTTGCTATATCAGTCAAAGTCTTGCCGAGGGTGCTTAGCTTCGTGGATGGTTTAGGCGGTTCCTGCTCGCGGATTACTCGCTGCATTTCGAGATAGCCGGCTTTACGCAGTTCTTCTTCGCTGAACGGCGTTGTGCCGATAAGCAGTTCGTAGAGCAGCACGCCAAGCGAGTATATGTCTGAGCGAGTATCGACATCCAGATCGCCCAGGTCGGCTTGTTCGGGACTCATGTAGGCTGGTGTGCCGATGATATGGGCGTAGCGGGTAAACAGCGTCTTTTCCGTTAGTTTTTGATTTATCGCCTTGGCGATGCCGAAATCGATGACTTTGGGAATGGGCCGGCCTTCATGCCGTGTGACCATAACGTTGGTGGGCTTGATGTCTCTGTGAATGATGCCCTTCTGGTGGGCGTGCTGGACGGCGCTGCAGACCTGAATGAACAGAGCCAGTCGGTCTTTGGTATTCAGATTGTTTTTGTCGCAGTATTCAGTGATCGAGACGCCGGTTACCAGTTCCATTACGAAATAGGGCCGGCCTGTTTCAGTCGCACCGGCATCCAAAACCCTGGCGATATTGGGATGATCCATCATGGCAAGGGCCTGTCGCTCGGCCTCGAATCGGGCAATGACGGATTTGGTATCCATCCCTAATTTGATGATTTTCAATGCGACTTTACGGCGAATCGGTGTTTCCTGCTCAGCCATATAAACCACGGCCATGCCCCCTTCGCCGATCTTTTCCAGCAGCTTGTACCGGCCTATAACCGTGCCGGGACCTTCTGATAAGGGAGATTCGTCAAAAGTAATGTCTGGTTCATAGATCGGGGCATCAAGAAAACTACTTGCATCGTGTTGTTTGAGCAACGCCCGAACCCTAATAAGCAGTTTTTGGTCATCCCCGCAAGCTCTCAAGACATAGGCATCCCGTTTTGTGAAGCTTTCGAATTGTATTGCTTCGTCGAAAATCGCCTCGACTGCCTTTTTATCAATTCCCACCTTAGGGCTCCTTTATAAAATTGCATCGTAATAAAACGCGCCATCCAACAGCAAGGGGGGCCACTATATTTTGGAAAATCTAAAAAAATTAGCGTATGACGTAATTGGTTAGAACGTCTATGGCCTATTCAATCTCGCAAAGAAGCCATGCTCGAGCATACGCCCAATAACGCTTGACCGTTCTCGGAGAGATTTCAAGGATATCTGATGTCTGCTCGACGCTAAGACCGGCAAAGTATCGTAATGTTACTGCTTTTGCCTTCACTTCGTCTTCTTCCGAAAGCTTCGTCAGAGCTTCATCCAATACTATAAGATCATCCACCAACAAGTCTTCATTTTGTTTAAAGGCAGCTTCATCAAGATCGCTCCTGTGATGTTCCCCCCCGTGTTTTAGTCTTTTCTTGCGGCGTGCATTGTCGACGAGAATACGCCGCATAGCCTCGGACGCTGCCAAAAAGAAGTGCCGCCGATTCTTCCAATTCTGCTTCTCCTCACCGACTAACCGTATATAGGCTTCATGGACTAACGCCGTCGCTTGGAGGGTTTGGCCAGGTGGTTCCATTGACATCTTCTGAGCAGCCAGTAGGCGAAACTCCTCATAAACCAATGGAAGCAGTTCCTCTGTCGCCCGTGCATCGCCTTGCTCAATTGCGTTCAAAATACGTGTAACATCAGACATAGACGTTCCAGAAAATCAAATTTTAGCTGTTGCCAGCCAAAAGCCACTTTCAAAGAACACACAGAATACGATTCGCTCTCCACAGATGCATCCACGAGTTTGTATTTCTTGGGAGTCCTAAAGCTATTATACAAATAACGAAGTGGTTTTTCAATTTATGTACGTAAAATTTACCTATATTGAGTGTAGTTTGGACTAGCCTCACCAACCCATCAGTAGCACAAAAGGCACCTTTCCTGCGAACTGCAAGACGTCAAAATTCTTCGAAAAGTCAACTTTTTCAGAAGCTAAAAAACGTCACGATTATACGGTGACAACGTGTCGCCAAAATGTCCCCACAGACACTGATTTTTCCTATATTGAGTCCTAATAAATGTTAGATTTTAGACCAAGGACGAAATTTTTTGTATCGTCAAAGTATTCAATGAACTTTGTTAATGTCCCTTGTACTTTAATCGCTTTTGACCACATGCTCCATACACGTTAGGCTTGATCCTTATTGTAGGAATTCTCACCTGATGGTATAATTCTCAACGACAGTTCTTGCTTAAGAACTGTACTGTTAAAAGTTTTTGATAAAAGGACGCGAGATGATTACTAAAAAAACGTCAGTACCAATTACGACAGTCATCCTCATCGTATTGACATTGGCCGTAGCATTCGCTCAGGCTGGCTATGTGCCGCCCAAGGGCACAGTACAGAGAGTCATCGCTTCGGTGGAGCGTATGCCTCGTGTACCGGAACCTTTGGCTGTGCGGGATTGGCGTGCCATATCAAGGTCCTACTACGAGCGTATACTCGATCCTAACGCCGTTGGCGATGGCTTTCCCGTCGTGGAAATCAAGGCTGACAAAGCCGGATTCCATATGAAGTCTTACGTTGGGTCAAAACTCAATGGAGAAGCAATAACATGCCTGTCAGCGGTGGTCGGGGCAAGATTGGCGGGACTCGATCCCAGAAACTTTCGCGGCATCGACTATGTCTCTCGCTGTAAGGCATGGTACGATCCCACGCATGGTTTCTATCGCCACACAGTGGAAGATCGTTCGCCCGTAGTTCATTCAGGCATATACGGTTACTGGAATGCTATCGTGGGAACGATGCTGGCGGCGCAATATCCAGAGGATGCGCAGTTCAAGCACCAAGCAATGACGGCTGCCAGGGCATTCCACGTAATCGCTCGTGGCTTAGGATGTCCAGACCGACCAGACTATGATGTGCTCGGGTGGGATTTCGAGAATGAAAAACCGGGAGGGCGTAACGAGCCGATGAATCGGCTGGGTCATGCTCCATGTGTAGCTTGGATGCTGCTGGTGGGCGCCATAATGACGGGAGATGAAGACATGGTTGCCTGCGTCAGAGCAACCCTGCGATGGTATGCAGAAAATCCTGGACGCTATGAGATTACCCATGTTATGGGCCCGCTTGCTGCAGCACGTTTGAACGCCATGGGCGGGCCGCATGTCGATATCGACCGCATCCTATCTGCCTGGTTCGGAGATGGGGATCCGAAGCGTCATACGTGGCGCATAACTCGTGGCATGCGATTTGGCGGTATCACCTGCGACGGCCTGGACGGTGCACGCTGGGGCGACGATGGTTTCTACGCATTCACTATGGGATCACTGCAGGGACCGGCCTGGTTGGTTCCCGTCGTTCGTTACGATCAGAGTTATGCGCGTGCGATTGCACGTTACGCTTTGCATGCAGCTAACTCGGCACGGCTGCTCCAGGGCGAAGGGCTGGACGCAAGTCACCAGGATCATGCTGAGTGGAAGGCCAGGTGGGATCCGCAAAACCATCTCTTTTATGAAGGTCTGAAATCCTGGGATCCCGGCCCCGATCGTACCTTTCGCCCCTACGCAACCGGCGATCCGGTGCTGCTTGGGTGGATCCCGGGACGCTCACGAGTGGATCCAAAGGAATATTTTGTTCAACGGTCAGAGTGGTTTGGAAACAGCGCCTATAACCTTTCGCTGTACATGGGCAATCACATCGGTTTTCTCGGAGGGATCGTCGATTTGACCGATGTCCCAGGTGTCCTGCGCTGGGACTGCCTGGCCACGGACTGGTTCCATCCGCCCGCATATCCAACTCATCTTTACTACAATCCCTTCCAAAAGCCCCGAACTATCACGTTGCATCTTGCTCAGCCTGCTGACTTGTACGATCTGGTTGCGGGTGCTTTCGTCGTCCGCAATGCAAAGAGCGGTGATCGTTTGACGCTCTCGCCAGACCAGGCATTGGTGCTTGTTCAGGTGCCACTCGGATCCAAGATAGAACGCCAGGCGACTCAACTTGTGGCCGGTGGTGTTGTCATCGATTACTGTGCGCTTTCTTCATTGTCTTTGGAATCTCCCGAACAGCCGAATTCATGATCCGCAACAATTTGAGAAGTTATAGTCGTACTATTGCCATCTGGAAGTTCATCTTGGCCAGCTCTTGTTCATTATGGTATCATTTCGAATGGGTTTATGAGAGTCGGCAACTGTGTGTAAGCCCGTATAAATACACAGCGACAGAATTTTCGGTAAAGACAAGATTGGATGGTACTCAAGGATGGGACGTTTAGGATTTCTTGACTATGCGATCATTGCTGCCTATATGCTTTTTGCTGTTGGCACGGGGATATACTTTTCCAAGAAGGCCTCGCAAAGTTCCGAGAATTATTTCCTCGGCGGCAGATCTCTCCCGTGGTGGATGATTGCCATCTCGATGGTCGCTACGAGTTTCGCATCGGATACACCACTGGTAGTGACAGAGATAATACGCAAGGACGGGCTTCAACGAATCTGGTGGGTATTTGTCGCCGTGCTTGCACTTATTGTAGGAATATTCCTTTTTTCACGGCTCTGGCGGCGTGCGGCCATTATTACTGATGCCCAATTCTACGAGTTACGCTATGAGGGCAAATCCGCCGCATTCCTGCGCGGATTCAGAGCTTTTTTCGCCGGCATCATACAAAACCTGCTCACCATCGGTTGGGTAACATTTGCCATGAGCAGTATTATTACTATTGTGACAGATATACCCAGCTGGTGGGCTATCGGGATCTGCATGCTTGTAGCTCTGGTCTATGCGACATTCTCTGGTTTCTATGGCGTTGTCATAACCGACTTTGTTCAGTTCTTTATCGCAACTTTTAGCATGATAGCTCTTGCTGTGATCGCAGTGGTAAAGGTTGGAGGCCTTGAACATGTATTGGATACGATCGCTGCCACCGAAGGTTACGGCCCGAGAACGCTTTCCATTTTTCCCAATTTCAAAAGCTTCGATCTCGACTTGGTAAAATTACTGATATACTTCTTCATACTATGGTGGATCGATGCCAGCGGCTATAACATGCAGCGTATGAGTGCCTGCAAGAATGAACGTGATTCAGTTCTGGCAACGATATTCTACGCGATCTTTCAATGCTGCCGGCCGTGGATATGGGTAGTTGTAGCACTTGTATCTATCGTGCTTTTCCCGGTACTGACCGAACCTTATAATGACACACATGCATACCCCCTGGTAATGAATGCATACCTGGGATATGGCCTTAAAGGCCTGCTGATTACAGCCTTTCTCGCCGCTTTCATGTCAACAATCGATACGCATCTCAACTGGGGAGCATCTTACATGATGACGGATGTGTACCAGCGTTTTATAAAGAAAGATGCGACGCAGCGACATTATATGATTGTGACCAAGATCGTTGTTGTCCTTATGATGGCCGCAGGCGTAGGCATTGCTTTGTATATTGCCTGGCGAAAACTTACAGTTTCAGCGGTGTGGGAGTTTTTTGCTTTCATTATGGTTGGAAGTGGCATGATCAGTGTTGCTCGCTGGTTCTGGTGGCGGATAAACGCTTATACGGAGATCACAGCACTTTCTCTCGGCCTGGTGCTTGGGCTTACGAATCCGTTCATTCCCGAAAGCGTTGTAGTGTTTGGATACCCCTGGCCTGAGATGCCCTTTGAAATCAAGATAGCTGTCTTGACAGGTATCGTTGTGCCGATCAGCATAATAGTAACATTCCTCACACCTGCCGTATCAAAAGAAAAACTCGAAGAATTCTATCGCAAGGTCCGGCCAGGCGGCTTCTGGAGTATTTTAAGCAGTGACATCCGAGAACTGCCCGGCAAGGCATTGTCTCTGTCTACAATAATCGATGTCATGGGCGGAATTATGCTCTGTTACGGCATCTCCCTCGCGATCGGCTATTCAATACTGTTGAAATTTGACAAGGCAGGAATCTGTTGCCTGTTGGCTGTCATAGGGGGATTCATTGTTGTCAGGTGGTACAAAAAAGAGGTTAGTGTGCTCGCACAAAGTGGCAGTTTCAGTGATGACTCAGTATAGGAAGCTCAATAACAGAATTGATCCCGTGAGTATACCCGGCGAGTCCCAGATAGGTGTTTGGCAACGTATTGCTATGATTGACCATGACATAGGTAGATTCGCGATGCCCATTATAATCTATCAAAGTGTCAAGAGACCGGTTCGGTAGACTGAAGAACATGTTAAACACCGGATAAATGTCCTGAAGTCCTATATTTGCATCCCGTGGCTTGTTCAGCGGTATCATGATTCGAGATGTGCCCGCGGTATCCGCTCGAATCTTCAGCCCGCGCACTTGGGCTGTGGCCAGCGATCCCAGCCGCGCGCGTTCAGTTGTTTCGCGCGCTGGTTTTCATCGTCGGCATACCGGCTGGGAAATGACTCACGAAAAACTCTTTCATGGGGCCATCATAGAGAGCCACACGTACAGCGCCCCAGGTGGCCTGGTCGCCTGTAGCGTAAGTGATGTAGGTCTTGCCGTCCCACTCGAACAAGTCCACGTCGGAGTTGTTAATCCCTTCACCGGAACCGGCTTCGAGGATGGGATTGAATGGGCTGAGTTCCCAGGTGGTCAGGTCTTTGGAGCGTGCCAGGAACGACACATACCCTTTGTGGTCATGGATGGGCGAGTGCAGGTAGATGACGTAGTAGTACGGCGCGAAATGCCGGATCACTGGGCATGCGCTGTATTCGTAGTTCACGCCAGTGAAGATCAAACCCGGCATTTTCTCCCACTGCGACAGATCTGTAGAGCGGGCGAACTTGAAACAAAACTGCACGGGCTTGTTCGACTCATAGGCCATCAGAAAGCCCTTCTCATCGTGGCAGACGGACGCATTGAAAAGGTGCTCATCGCCTTCCCTCGCAATCGCCGGCTCGCGCTTCCACGTCTTGAGGTTGCTGGTCGAAAAGTGATAGAGGCTCTGGAACCAGTCATGATTGCTCCCCTCGCTGGCAAAGACGTGGAGCTGCGGCCCGTTCACGAAAGCGTTGGCGAAGGAGTGGCCCTCGCCAAAGCGGCACACTTCATCGCCCGTGTTCAGGTCGAGCACGTAGAGATACATGCTCTTGGTGTAGCCGTCGGTGTTGTTCTTGGTGTCGTCGCGATGGTTGAGCACATGCAGCGGCTGGCCATTGAACACGACCGGCGTATTCTCCATAGCCTTGGGTACGGCGAAGGGCAGTTTCGTCAGCGTAGGCCGTGCGGAATTCGCCGGTGACTGAAAGAGGATCCGTGGCGGGGCAATCTGGGAAAACAGGTCTGTGGGCCAGAGCCCCAGCCGCTCGAAGCCTTGGGGTACGTCTTGCTTGAATTGTACATAAGCCTTCGTTTTGCCCTTGGTCGTATACGTGACGGTTTTCTGGGCCTCGCCCGGTGTGAACACGCTGTAACCAGCCAGAACGCAGTCCTCCAGATCAACGTGCAGCCGTCCGGTGGGCGCGTGCCCCTGCGTGCAGATGATGCCGGTCGATTTCCCACCCATTTCCGGCTGGGTGAAGTTCAGCACGATCATGCGGCAGTTGACAAACCTCGCCCGGACACAATGACTGGCATAGGAAATGGCCACAGCATTGTCGGGATGTACCAGAGTGCAATCCTCGAACACAGCGTGGGGGTGTTCGGGCATCGCCTTCTCCCAGCCTCCTACCAGTACGGCCGCCGTATCGCCGATCCAGTCGAGGGCGAGGAAGTAGCACCGCCGAAAAACACTCGGCTCATTCTCCCGCACCGTCGGGTAGACCACACCACCACCGAAGGCCCGGCCGGTGCCCACGCAGTCCTCAACCACAATAGTGAATTGCTCACCGCTCTTGTTGGTGAGGTCCCAGAAGAAACCGCCGTCTCTACCAGCTGTGTAAAGATGACGCAGGGTCCATCGATCCCAAACGATGCTGGAGAAGGTCTCTTGGTTGTTGCCATGCGGCCAGTGCTTGTCCGATGCGCGAATCGGACCCCACCAATCCCAACTCTTGAATCCCTTTTTGGGGTCTCCGGAATCGATCACGCTCCAGCCCGTGGCGCCGGAGCCGAGACTGCCGTCGAAATCGCCGACTAAAGTGTTGTATGCCGCTGCCGCACCTTTGTGGGCCGGCGCCAGATTGGCCTCAAGGTAGGTGTCCGGCCGGATGATGACCTGATGGCCGCCTTTGTCATCGGGCACGGCATCCAGCGCCTTTTGAATGGTGTGGAAGGCGGTTTTCCAATCCCGTCCGCCCGAGTCGTCACCCAGTTTGGAGACGTAGAGCGTTACACCGCGTCGAACGTCACCCGGAGCAGCGGATAGCTCTGCGCCCCGCGAGATGAAAGTCGAGAGGCTCGTCGTGAGCAGCGTGAGCAGGAAGATGGTTTTCATGATGGAGAGGGCGTGAACCCTATTGGTGTGGCTATTGGATTTGGGTATTGGGGTCAGAGTACACAGATTGACACGTTTCATAAACTTATCCGATCGTATGTTTAGCCTGCATTTCTTATAACTGTACATTAAGAAGACTCCTTGTACTGGTATAAGTATATAGACAATGGTACGCTACAATCAGGACAAGGAGATCGATCATGAGAACACAGTGTACTTCGGAGTTTCTCCCATTTCAAGCGTCAATTCAGCGGGAGATCGTCGCGCGATTTGACGGCGGAGCGATCGGCTCGGATGCCGCTGGCCTGCTGCTCAGGCAGGTCGAACAGATCACATAGCAGCAACTGCGAAGCTCGGGCCAGAACACCCCACCAAAAAACTCGCTGAATCAAATCATCCAACACTACGAAGCCTGGGGCAGTCCGGAAAAAGCTGAAGAGTGGCGAGCAAAACTGCCACAAATGGAGAATATAAGGAAGTGACATAGCCCCCCAAACGGCCCCAATTTTTGACCTACAAAACATCAAATTTCCTTGACAAAGCATGTCACCAAAATGACACTATATACTCCGATTTTTCCCAATTCGAGACCAACTGTACTTGTCAAGGGCGAATGGGACCACCGTGACATCACATCTAACGTTATAGATTACAAGCCTTTACGCCGCTGAACCTCCCGATGGCAGTTTTGCTCATTTTCTGCTACAATTACGCTCTCAGAGAAGGTATTCGCATACTTTGGAGGAGGTTGAACAAGCTTTATGGACAAGAACCTCGACATCATCACCTCTGCTGTTGCGTTGATCATCAAAGCGGTCATCATGGCCGGGGGATTCCCGCGACATCTTCTGAGCAGCTAAGCGACGCAGTTCCTCATAGACTAATGGAAGCAACTGGTTTGCAGCTTTAACATCGCCTTGTTCGATTGCAGTTAGAATCCTTGTAACGTCGCTCATGTCTCTTCTCGGAATCAGATGTCCCTTATAGTGGTTCAGTGCCTTCTTTAGCAGATCCACCAAATAGCGTAGGCATCTTCAGTTCCTGCTGTTACAATTCCGATTATCTTAGCAATGTACATTCTACAAGATATGTGCCTGGATTTCAAATAGGCTGTCCCGACTGCACATGCTCGAAGGAAATAAGCACAATTATGGATTAACCTGAGCCTGCGATTTGCAACAGAATTTGCAACAGACGCGCACGTCTGGCGCTCGGTTGGCGCTCGGTTGCGTCTCGGCCAGCTTCATAAGTCTTTATTTGACAGTCATAAACCATTTATTCACAATCACTTACAAACAGCATACTCGGATTCAATGGCCGTCGTTAATTAGTAAGTGACATTGGTTGTTATGTTATGACATGTATGCCTCAAAGAAAGTTTTTTGTGGCAACAAAGATTTTAATATTTGACCTTGAGCTTTTTATAGGTGCATTTGTTCAAAAATAGGGATGACAATTCTCTCAAGCTATTAGTCCTTTATATGCTCTGGGTGCCGAAGGCTGGCCGTACCGGCACTGAGGCTCAGGGGGGCAACAATGAGTCTTCGGGGCCGTTTTGGCATAATTATTCTATTGACGGCAGAAAAGGACGCGCAAGAATAGTCACGACTTGCCGGTCCAAAGTGGGATTCCGGCGGGGAGGCTGAATGTAAGTGCTTTGCTAAGAAGTGTTTATATCTGCCATGGCTCCGCGGTGGCAGCACCGCCCTTGTACGAGAGGCGGTTGAAAAAAAACGTAATTTAGCCATTTTAACACTTGCGTAAGGCTTGAGCTTGTGCTATACTCAATTTGTCAGTTGTAGGCTCTCAAAAATGCCTGGGCCCGTAAGTAGCCAGCGGAACTCTGGAAACCGAGGCCTTATCCTGATCAAACTAATGATGAGCACGGCTGAAGTTCCGCATTTGTGAAGTATGTGCAAGGAAGGCGATGGATGAGGAGTAACGAAACTACAACTAAGTGGCATACAGAGGTTATTGCCGTTTTCCCCGGGGGATGTAGAAGTTCATTTTGGAGGATGTGATTGATGAAAAAGGCGATTATATGTTTATGTTTGGCTGTGGTGGGTCTGTCGCTTATGGCAAGCTCTGCCTCAGCCGCCCTGTTAAGGGTAGATTTTAACTCCGATCAGGATGGAGGTGGTGATTCAACCACTACCGGTGATCCAGGCCTCTCTGTGGCCAACCACAATCAAGAAGGTTGATCGTCTTATCATGCGAATCATGAAGTGGCTGCCGAATTCAGCACTGCCAATTACGGCGGAATCACGGTGACTCCAGCCTGGCCAAATACCACGGATAACCGCGTTCAGCAGTCAATTGACCGTGGAAACAACCAAAATGATCCCCCTACCGGAAATGATGGTAACTGGAACAATGCTGCTGGTGATATTAACCTCGTCACCGACTTCATCGGCATCGATACACGCACTGGTAATGGTGGTAACGGCAACTGGGATGGCACTACAGGCACACCCACTTACATGTTGCTCACACTCGGCGGGCTAACCGCCGGCGCTTATGAATGGACATCATTCCATCACGACACCGAACATGCTCACGGCGCCTTCGCGGTCTGGCTTTCAACAGATGGCGGCGCAACTTTCACTCAACTGCCTGACGGTCTTATGACTGACGGAACCACAGGCGGCACCCCCGATTCTACCACCGACGGATCTTACGGATTAGTAACTGGCCCTGATGCATACACACTTCCTTCAACTTATACGACATCATTTACTGCAAATGGAACGGCTGATGTCGTCATGCGTTTTGCACTTTACTCAGGGGCAATATCAAACGAAGTTCACAACCAAATCTGGGGTATGAACGGCTTCGAGTTGGAGCTGGTAAGTCATGATCATGCTTTCGAACCGACTCCGACCGACGGCGCGACCGAAGTAGAGACGTCTGTAGTCCTCAGTTGGAGCCCGGCCGACGGCACTGCCACTACGAACGGGCACAAGATATTCCTGAGTGATAACTTCACAGACGTCAGCGAAGGTCTGGCCGCGACAGAGATGGGCGTTTTCAGCGACCCGGTCTTCGATACGGCAACGTTGCCCTTTGCCCTCGAATATAGCACTACCTACTATTGGCGCGTAGACCAGGCGAGTACTCCCGGCGGACCGTGGAATCCGGGCGGGGTCTGGAGTTTTACGACCGAGTTGTTTGCCTATCCGATAGAGAACATAACGGTCACGGCTTCCAGCAGCAATGTAGGTGAAGAAGCCGAGAATACCGTGAACGGTTCAGGAGTGGATGCGAATGATCTGCACTCGATAGAAACCACGGACATGTGGCGTAGCAGCCCGGATGGAGATGGTCCGGCCTGGATCGAATATGAGTTTGACAGGATTTCCAAACTTCACGAGATGTGGGTCTGGAACCATAACAGTAGCTTGGAGCAAATATACGGCTTCGGGTTCAAAGACGTTTCCGTTGAGTATTCGGCTGACGGGATCGACTATAAGGCGTTGGGTACGACTCACGAGTTTGCCCAGGCGCCCGGCACACCCGACTATGCACACGAGACTATTGATTTTGCCGGCGCAGCGGCAAAGTACGTCAGGCTGACCGCCAACAGCACTTGGGGAAGTGTCCTCAGCGGCCTCAGTGAGGTCCGCTTCTTCAGGATACCTGTGCATGCAAAAGAGCCCTACCCGGATTCCGGAGCGACGGATGTGGACCCGGATGTGATCCTTGGTTGGAAAGCTGGCAGAGAGGCCGTCACGCACAATGTGTACGTCAGTACCGACCCGAATGCTCTGACCCTGGCCGGTCCGGTCACTGAGCCGGCCTTTGATACCGCTTCGCTTGGTCTGGAATTGGGGCAAGATTACCACTGGCGAGTCGATGAGGTCAATGATGTCGAGACTACCTCAACATGGCAAGGCGACATTTGGAACTTTACGACAGTTGAATTTCTTGTCGTGGACGACTTCGAGGACTACGACGTGGATAAACCGATATGGGAGTACTGGCTCGATGGAGTTGGTTTTGGAGCGACCCCGAATGTAAATCCCGGTAACGGTACCGGTTCGGCTGTTGGTGACGAGAATAGTCCTTCCTACATGGAGGAGACCATTGTTCATGGCGGCGATAAGTCCATGCCATTCTCTTACAACAACACCGGCGGCGCAGCATCTTCGGAGGCCGAGCTGACGCTGACACCGGCCCAGGACTGGATGGCCCACGGTATTCAAACGCTGTCTCTGTGGTTCTACGGCGATGCGGCCAGCACACCCGGACAACTGTACGTAAAGATCAACGGCGTCCAGGTTCTATATGATGGCGATGCCACAAACTTGACCCGAACGGCATGGCAGGTGTGGAATATCGAGCTGGCGTTGTTCGCCACGGACCTGCAGAATGTCACCACTATAGCTATCGGCGTCCAGGGCAATGACGCCGCCGGAACATTGCTCTTTGACGACATCCGGTTGTATGCTCTTGCCCGCCAGTTGATCACGCCGACCGAGCCCGACACTGCTAATCTGGTAGGGCACTGGATGTTTGACGAGAGTTCCGGGACAACCGCTGCCGACGGTTCTGGCAATAACAATCATGGCGACGTCATGGGTGACGCACAGTGGGTCGCTGGCAAGGTAGGTGGCGCACTGGCCTTCGATGGCGTGGACGACATCGTGGTAGTCACCCAGAACAGCGGATTGCCAATCTACAACAACGGCACCGACAACGCCTACTCGGTCGCCATGTGGGTCAAGGGCGGTCCCCAGAACGACATGCGGGTCTTCTCCGAGGGTTCCACTACCAGCAACAACCCGTTGTTCAACATGGGGACGCATAACTCTGCTAATCCTACCGGGCAGTTCGCTGCGTACATCCGGCCCGATACCGGTACGACCCTGAACCACCCGCTCTCCCAGGCAGAACCCTTCGACGACACCTGGCACCATATCACCTGGGTAGACGACAATGGAACGGCAACGCTCTACGTCGACGGACATCTCGACGGCGGGGACTTCAACTACACCCGGGGGACGATGGCCCTGAACACGACCACCATTGGCGGGATTCTCCGGGCTGCACCCAGCTATTTCTTCACCGGGCAGATTGATGACGTCCACCTCTACAGCCGTGCCTTGTCGCAGGCTGAGATTGCCTGGCTGGCCGGTGTCACTAACCCGTTTGACAAGCCGTTTTAGCGCTGACTGAGACGATGTATCCTGTGCTGTGCGGTAACGACATGAATATTGGCACGAGTTCGGGGCCTATACTGAGAAACTCGGTATGGGCCCCGGCTGTTTTGCTCTGAAGGGTTGCTCTCAGCGTCGTTATTGGCGTGCCGACATGGATTCACCGGTTTTGGCATCGAGAATCTGGTTGATTTTCCATTCCTGGAGTGCTAAGTTCTATTTTTCACGAGCGTTGCCAAATCTGATAAGGAAAATATTGGATGTTTTGTTTCTTCCTGTTGTGTCTTACTGTGCCATCGCCGCGATTTGCTCAGCGCTCAGGGCCACATTGTAGATACGAACATCATCAATCAGGCCGGAGAAGAACGTATTTGCTTCAAGAGATTGCCCTGCTCCAATGTACAAGCCACTTGTTGTTTGTACTCCACCTATGAATTCAGTATCTACGGCTACTTCTATACCATCTATGTACAAATGCCGTCTCATTGTAACATGGTCAAATATTATCCTGGTGACAAACCTAAGTTGGATGTCTATGCAGGTCGTGTAGCTAAGTCACATCCGATGCCTCCCGCTGCCGGATGCACGACGAACGTGGAAATTGAAATTACCGACCGCTCCGATGCGTGTATGGTCAAAGGGCACCACAACCTGCTGTTTTGCGGTGATTTCTCCAGGCAGTTCAAGCTGTTCGCCCAACTGTACGAAATGGAATTGGGATAGTGGACACGTAATACGAATATCGGCAAGAAAAATCGTCAATTCACTTGTGAAAAGCCATTCCAACAGTCAAATTATATCTGTGGATTTGGTTGTTGTCTGATGACATTAGACATCTCAGTTAAAGGTATATCAATTAAAGCGTCTGTTCGATGAAAGAGCCTGTTTAGATTTCTCTTCGCAACATCTGGAGATAATCCTCCTTCAAAAATATGTTCATATGAAGTGGCCAATAATACTTTTCACCTTTGCCACACTCTAACCGTTCATTGCTATTTTAACAAAATTGGGCAATACACTCAACATCAAATAGCACGAAAATTCTTTATCAGGGTTCTAAATGGCGATACGCCCAGCCGGCGGCCATATAATTGATATCCGATGTCTGATCATCGGGGGGATATTCAATGCCGTAAGTTGCGACACCCTGAGTAATCAACTTATCCACACGCTCTATAGTGAAGCGATCGCGCCATTTGCGAACTTCCGAATGGCCGTCACAAAATCCTAAAACACTGCTGTCGCCGTGATTGACTGCCATCGGCCCCCACCAGCCCCACCGGGTGCCTCCAGTATACTCGGGGGCCCCTAAGACAAAATGATGACTCGAATTCCAATTTCGCGTTTCGGCGCTCTCGACGAATATGTAACGGGTCGCCGGACGCTTAATCTCACTGAATATCCTGATCTGATCGGTCCTGTTGCTATTCGGATATCCATACAGGCACATGGGTACGCTGTAGGAGACAAAAACCCTGGTCCTGTCATACAAGCTCATACGGTCATTGTCGGCAGGACAGTGATAGGCATCCGGTTCTTTGACGTACGGGTATAAAAGGCCCTCCTGAATCCCCCTGATCTCGTCTTCATCCGTCACGGCGGGATTCGTCTGAGTGTTGCCATGCAGGTTGCCGTTGATGTCGCGAGGAATCCCTATCCACCCGACGTAGTTTCCGTTCTGCTCTACACCATTATCTTCAGAACTCATGATGCGGCCGTCATTGTCTCCCATGTACATGTACCACCCCAGGGAGAGATTCTTGGTATTGCTTTGGCAGACGGTTGTTGCAGCCTTCTTTTTTACCACGTTCAATGCCGGCATAATAATGGCCATCAATATCGCAATAATCGCGATCACTACCAGCAGCTCTATTAAAGTGAATCCTTTTCTTTTGCACATAGATGAACTGTCCTACCTCTGTTTCTAATGTAATGATCTTGAGAGATTCTATACCTCATCAGCAACGCTATAAGGGCATCTATATCAATATGGAATTTTAATCCATTCCTTAATTATAAATCCCCAATGTTCCTGGTGGATCTAAGGATATAGAAAATTAATTTGACAGCTAAAAGCTCTCTTAGATTTTTCCTCCTGAAAAAGCATCTGACTTCACCTCACTACAAAAAATGTGAAAGTAACATGATATGTAATATTATAAACGATCAAGGCCTTTAAGCCCATAATTTTTTGCTATATCCTGGTAAATTTAATGAGGATATCATAGGAATAAATGAAGTTAAAAAGTTCCTAATATCGTTTTACTGATCGAAAAATTGCCCTTTTTATGTTACAATGGTATTAACTCATAGATAATAAAATTTGACCATTGTTCAGTATCCCGGACTACTATTGAGGAAGGTTTCGACAGTATGCCCAGATGTGCAAAAATCACATTGTTTGTGCTGGTATTAGCAATATTTTCAATCAGTCCCGTGAAAGCACAGAATTCCGCTTCTTTGGTAATCAATGAGTTCATGGCTTCAAACAGCGATTCTATTCGGGATCCGCAGGGACAATACGATGACTGGATCGAAATCCATAACTTTGGTTCCAATCCCATCAATGTCGGCGGCATGTATTTGACGGATGACTTGTCTTTCCCAACCAAGTGGCAAATCCCCAATGATCCGCCTGTGACCGTCATTACACATGGACAATATTTACTTATTTGGGCTGACAATGACACTGGAGATTCTGGCCTGCACACCAATTTCAAGCTTAATGCCGATGGTGAAGAAATCGGCCTGTTTGACAAAGACGGGCAAATTTTAATTGACAGCATAATTTATTCCGGACAGATGACAGACATTTCCTATGGGCGGTATCCTGATGCCGGCAAAGATTGGCATCTTTTTGCCAGCCCCAGCCCGGCGGCTCAAAATGGAGGTGGTTACTTCGGCGAAGTAGCCGACACAAAGTTCAGCCATAACCGCGGCTTTTATGATGAACCTTTTTATGTAACAGTCGCCACCGAAACAGAAGGTGCCATGATTTACTACACGATCAACGGTTCTGAGCCTTATAGTGCTTCCGGTCGTGGCCTGGGCGGTATGGTTTATACGGCCCCTATCGCCATCAGCAGGACTACGTGCTTACGTGCGGTCGCTATCAAGCCGGGCTGGATGCCCAGCAATGTAGATACTCATACCTATATTTTTCTCGACGATGTAATTGAGCAGCCGAAATACCCGCCAGACTTTCCAACCGGCGGATGGGGTCACGCAGGGCCTGATTACCAGATGGATCCTGTTGTCGTCGACGCTTACAGCAGCACAATAAAAGACGACATGAAATCGATTCCGACGTTGTCTCTGGTGATGGACAGAGATGACTGGTTCGGCAGTAAGGGCATTTATGTCAATGAATCACAGGATGGTACCGAACGTGTAGTTTCCATGGAGTATATCGATCCCAACACTGGTGATGATTTCCAAATCAATTGTGCCATATCGATGCAGGGAGGCGTCAGTGGCGGAGGCACAAGTCTCGATAGATGGAAAGCTGACAAACTCTCCATGCGACCCAGATTCAAAACCAATACGGATGATGGAACTCCTACTGACGGACCATCGAAGCTTGATTACAAGATATTTACTGATTCCCCGGTTGAAAGTTTCGATACCCTCGTTCTGGATGCCCGTTTGGGAAACACCTGGCCATACGGTGGCGGTACTAACGATCACGGCACTCGACCCTGGATATCAGGCCGACCAATTCACCAGCCGGATGTTGCTCAATACACTCGAGACCAATTTGTAGCGGATATTCAGAATGCCCTCGGTGGCTATAGTCACCACGGCAGGCACGTCCATCTTTATCTTAACGGTCTTTACTGGGGATTATACAACCTTCACGAGCGGCCGGACCACCGCTTTGCCGCTGCATATTTCGGCGGCGATGCTGACGACTACGATTGCCTTAAGCATAACAGTAGCCAGATTATCAACGGTTCCAATGTCACCTTTAATCAAATGCTCAGTATCGCCGAATCCGGCCTGGCATCTGACCAGCAGTATCAACTCATTCAGCAGTACCTTGACGTGGACAATTTCATGGGTTATTTAATTCCCCACTACTACGTCGGAGATTGGGACTGGGGACATAAGAACTGGTACGCTACCCGGAATTCTGCCGATCCCAACGGTTTATGGCGGTTTCATCACTGGGATGGGGAGCACCTGATGGAAGACCTCTACGAGGACTCAACCGGTCGGGATAATGTTGGCGGTCCCACACGCCTCCATAACAGACTTATGCAAAACGCTGAATATCGTCTTCTGTTTGCCGACCACGTCCACCGGCATTTTTTTAATGACGGTGCTTTAACTCCCGAAGGTGCAACTGCATTGTATCAGGTCCGGCTGGATGACGTTGATCGGGCCGTTGTTGGCGAATCCGCACGCTGGGGTGACAACCAGATAGAAAGATTTGCACATATTCGTTACATGCGCGATCCTCACTGGCTCCTCGAACGCGACTGGCTGCTCGGTGAGTATTTCCCGCGGCGTACCGCCATCGTCCTTGACCAGTTCAAATCGCGTGGCTGGTATCCGAACGTGGATGCACCGGTCTTTCGTGTCAACGGTTCGTATCAGCATGGTGGGCCGGTATCAGCAAACAATGTACTCTCAATGACTGCCGCAGGGGGCACGATATGGTACACTCTCGATGGTACAGATCCGCGTTTGGCAGAAAAGTCAACTGACAGCGGCACTACAACAACATTAGTTGCTGAAAATGCCCATAAAAGAGTTCTCGTACCATCCGATGCGATAGATGACAATTGGAATAGCAACGTAGGCTTCAACGATGCCGCCTGGATGCAATCGGTCGGCTCACCCGGAGGCATTGGGTACGAAAGAAGCTCAGGCTACGATCAATTTATTAGCCTCGATCTCGAAGAACAAATGTACGCCGGGAATACTACGTGTTATATCCGTACCGTGTTTGTCTTTAATGGCAGCCCTGACGAATTCAACTATATGACTTTGAAAATCAGATACGATGATGCTTTTGTTGCTTACCTTAATGGCGTCGAAGTAGCCCGACAAAATTTCAACGGCACACCGGCCTGGAACTCACGAGCCAGTGCAAGCCATTCCGATTCCGCTGCTGTCCTGTTCGAGAGCATCGACATCTCAGCTTTTCTCGACAATCTCCGGGAGGGCGCCAACTTATTGGCTATCCACGGCTTGAATGCCTCCACAACAAGCTCCGATCTTCTAATCTCTGCTGAGCTAATAGCCGGCAAAGGTGGTTCCTCCGGTACTGAGGGAGTCTCGCCGACTGCGGTCGAATATACTGGCCCGATTACTTTGCCCCACAGCGTCCATGTCAAATCACGGGTATTAAGCGGCAATACATGGAGCGCGTTGAACGAAGCGGTTTTTGCTGTTGGGCCGGTAGTGGAAAATTTGCGCATCACTGAGATAATGTATAATCCGCCGGACCCGAACGAAGAATTCATCGAGTTGCAGAACATCGGCACAGAAACCATCAACCTGAACCTGGTCAGTTTCACGAACGGCATTGATTTCACCTTCCAGAGCATAGAGCTTATGGCGGACGAACACATAATCATCGTTCAGAACCAAAACGTATTCAAAGCCCGGTACGGCAAAAATGTAAACATAGCCGGCCAATACTCAGGCAAGCTGAACAACGTCGGCGAAAGAATCGAGTTCCAGGATGCTATTGGCAGAACAATTCTAAACTTTCGCTATGAAGATGGCTGGCGTTCCATTACGGATGGTGAAGGTTTTTCACTGACTATAATAAATGCTATGAATCCCGACCTGAGTAGTTGGGACGAAAAAGACTCTTGGCGCCCAAGCGCTTATGTAGGCGGCTCGCCAGGACAGGATGACAGCAGTATTCTCCCCGAACCTGGCGCTATAGTTATCAACGAAGTCCATGCCCATTCGCACGCAGGGGCACCGGATTGGATCGAATTGTACAACACCACGGGAACTACAATTGATATCAGCGGCTGGTTCCTAAGTGATAGCAATGATAATCTTTTCAAATACAAGATTGCCAACGGAACTACAATCGGTCCCAATGGTTACCTTGTTTTATATGAAGATCTGAATTTCGGTAACGCTAACGATCCGGGCGCTTATGAACCGTTTGCCCTGAGCGAAAACGGCGAACAGTTATACCTAAGCTCAGCACAAAACGATGTCCTGACGGGCTATCGCAACGTGGAGGATTTCGGCGATTCGGAGACAGGAGTTTCATTCGGACGTTACTACAAATCCAGCACCGGCAACTACAACTTCGTAGCAATGGATGAGAACACGCCTGGCTCCGTTAATTCGTATCCGAAAGTGGGCCCAATCGTAATCAGCGAAATCATGTATAATCCCGAATGGCCCGATGGCGGCTCCTACACGAATGACCAATATGAATATATCGAGCTTCAGAATATCAGTGCCGAGCCGGTCACATTATACCGCTACGACAAAGCCGAACCATGGAAATTCACTGATGGCATCGAGTTTACCTTCCCGGCAAATTCTCCGGTAACAATCGATGCCGGCGGATATCTATTGATAGTCAACAAGCCAGCGGCATTTTTATGGCGATATCCAGACGTACCTGATGGCATCATTCTCGGTCCCTATGACGGCAATCTGAGCAACACCGGCGAAAATCTGGAGCTAAGCATGCCGGGCGATGTGGACAAGGATGGTATGCTTCACTACATCCGCATTGATAGGGTCAAATACAGCGACGGCTCGCATTCGGAGAACTGCCCTGGCAATTTTGACTTCTGGCCCATTGAAGCTGACGGCAACGGTGGAGCACTCAAACGAAGGATTTCCAGTGAATACGGCAATGATCCAGAAAACTGGACCGCTTCTGCTCCCTCTCCTGGTGAATAAAAAGGCCCACAGATTAAGCCTACTCTTATTGCGGAGAACCACCTAATCGACCTATACGAAGCCTGGAACAAACCGGAGAAAGCCAAAGAGTGGCGAGCAAAACTGCCGCAAACAGAAGCGGTGGAAGAGTGACATGGCTACACCAAGCTCCTATGGCCAGTACAGGACAGAACAATGTCTTTATCTATATCGAGTCTGGCAAGACGTTCCTACACAAACCCACATATCTATTTAAATCTAATGCAAGTTAAATTTAAAAAGTATTTGTACTTTGTAATATTGATGCCAGCGTCAAAAGTAGTCAGCGTCAAAAAAGTGCTATAAGTTGTTGTATTTTTTGGAGTTAAATCATTTTTTGGTTGACAACCAAGCCAGGTTGTATAAAATATAACCTATTATAT
>Ga0307380_10002406_pt1 | contig 26684 bp, 27 predicted proteins | sample UN3MG_FD_202239 | JGI IMG/M metagenome (GOLD analysis project Ga0307380, IMG submission 202239) | Soil microbial communities from Risofladan, Vaasa, Finland - UN-3 | ecosystem: Environmental > Terrestrial > Soil > Coastal area > Acid sulfate soil | place: Finland: Risofladan, Vaasa | collected... | reverse complement strand
TATAGTTCGAAAGTTCGGAGATGTATTTTATTCATAGTACACGAGTCCTTAAATGCGGCTAAGCGGTCGCCCTCTGGCAGTTCCACGGATCCAGTTTATGCGGCGGGCGGAGAATGTCTTGAGCGCCCGCACTATTTCGGGCAATCCAGGAGTAGGGGCGGGTTTTAAACCCGCCCTCCCGGCTGTGAATAATCGTGACCTTTCAGGCGAATCGAACCACGGTGATAGTTCGTTAAGGGCGGGTTTGAAACCCGCCCCTACCAGTAAAAATGTCTGGATTGAATAATACGTCATAATATTTATGAAATCATATACTTAGTGTCTTTGTGGTTAAAAATGTAAGAGATATTCTCTTAGAGCGAATTTGTAAGAATCTATTGGCATCCAGTTTATGTCAGAATGATTCTTGAGTTTGACCTGGAGCTTGTTTATAGTTAAATTTTTTGTTAGTGGAGTTATATCCGCACTGTTCAGGGTGATTAGAGAATCCGGTGGTGGGGGCCGGCCCCCACGCCCCTCTTTCGCCCACTTAAACTATCTGTAACCTTGCAGTCAAACCGACTGGTTTTTTATGACCAACCCAGGTTAAAACAAGGAACCTCCGTCAGTGGAAAAAACTCTGCTCAAGCCCCGAAGACTCAAACAGGGTGACACCGTGGGCCTGGCAGCCCCGGCAAGCCCCCTGCTCACTTACCGCGATATCTCGCGGGCCGAGCATGTGCTCGCCGGCATGGGGTTCAAGGTGCGCCGCGGCCGGTTCATTCGCCGCAGGACAGGCTTTCTCGCCGGCAGCGACCGTGAGCGCGCCGCTGATCTCAACTCCATGTTCGCAGACCCCTCGGTGCAAGGTATTTTCACCCTCCGGGGCGGCTACGGAAGCGGCCGCCTGCTCGGGCTTCTCGATTGGGACACTATCCAGGCCAACCCCAAGGTCATTGTCGGCCACAGCGATCTGACCGCGCTGCTTATCTCTATTTACCAGCGGACAGGCATGGTAACTTTCTGGGGCCCGCTGGCAGGCTACGATCTCGGCCGCTCACCCTCCCCTTTTAAACTGAAATGGCTCAAAGCAGTGACTTGCGAAAGCCAGTCCGGCATGAGGCTGCCCAAAGGCCCGGGAGCCGCGGGCCGCCGCTGGCGCGTGCTGGGCGGGAGCGGGGTGGCCGAGGGCCGCCTGGTCGGAGGGAACCTGAGCCTTCTGGCAAGCCTGATGGGCACGCCGTATGAAATCGACACCAGGGGCAAGCTCCTTTTTTTCGAAGATGTGGATGAAGACCCATACAGGATCGACCGGATGCTCAATCAGCTCGATCTGGCGGATAAATTGCGCGCGGCTGCGGGGATTCTGGTGGGACGGTTCATGAACTGCGAGTCAAGCGGAAGGATGCGGCGCTCGTTCGGTTTGCGCCATGTGCTGAAAGAAAGATTGGGCGGCCTCGGCATCCCGGTGGTCTATGGAGCTCCTATCGGTCACGAGCCTGAAAAAATAACCCTTCCCCTCGGAGTAACGGCCCGCCTGTCGGCCAAGGACAGGAGCCTCACCCTGCTCGAGCCGGCGGTCTTGTGAGGGACCGGTCAAGCCTTCGTGAAACCTGAAAAAAGCTTCTCCTGAAATAATCAAAAAAAGCTCCGCAGCTTTTCCTTCACCTGTTCATAGGAACAGGGCTTGAGAAGGAAATCATTGGCGCCTTCCTTAGTGGTCTGCTTGAGAAGGATACTCGAGTTCAGGTCGCTCATCACGATTACCGGCAAATCCCTGGTCTTCTCTTCCGATCTCAGCGCCTTGAGCGCTTCAAGGCCATTCATCACGGGCATCCGTAAATCGAGAAAAATAATATCCGGTCTGTCCTTGGCCGTTTTGGCCAGCGCCGCCCTGCCATTGATAGCGGCTGTTGCTTTGAACCCGTCCTTAACGAGCTTGCGGCACATATCCTGGCAGAACTGGATGTCGTCATCGGCCACCAGTACGTTTATACCATTTTCCCGCTTGCTGATTTTGGTCATCGAGCGCTCGAGATTATTTTTCACCATCTCATTCTTATCGTTGACCACAGCTTTTAAAAGCGCCTTCAACTGCGGCTGATTGTGCCCGATCTCGCCGATAACCCACACTGCGCTGGCCCGCATCTTGGGTTCCAGGTCCAGCAGCATATCCTGCAGCACAGTGTCAATCTCCTTGTGGCCGAAATTCCAGATCGCCTTGAGCGCATTGGCTCTCACCCGGTTGTCCTTGTCGAACTTGTATTTCATCAGGATGCCCAGGACATTGCGGTTACCTATCGCTTCGAGCGACTCGATCACATTGGCCCTCACCCTGGCATCCGGATCATTCAGCAGTTTCATCAACAGGCCGGATTCTTTCTGGTTCAGCATATCGGCAATCAACTTGACTGCTGTCGCCCGTACCTTGTTATCTTCATCGATCACGATCTCAGACAGGGTCCTAGCTGTAAAATCGGCGTTTTCGTGAATCAAAATGGCCAGAACCTTTTGAGTGGTCTTGGGATTGGTCAGTTCCATATCTTTCAGGTAGCCGTATTTATTATCCAGGCCGACCACCAGCTCGATGAGCTTTTTTTTCTGCTGGATACCCAGCACAGGCTTTTCTTCATTCTCCTTCAATATCCGCAGGATGATCTTTATCACTGTGTTGCGGGCCATGTTGCGCAAAAACTCACTCTTGTACTGGGAAAGCGGAAGAATATGTCTGAGGGTTTCCAGCCCGCCCAGGTAAGCTATTTCTTTCAGGACTTTAATCTTTGTCGGGTCGGGCATTTGTTTCAATTCAGCGGCCAGAAGGACAACCCGTTTTTCCGGATCCTTCTCATCCGCAGAGCTTTTTTTCTCTCCGACCGCCTCTGCTCCCGGCTCCTCCTTCCTGCCCGGTTCTGTTTTCTCTTCCACCGGCGCCTCTGCACCCTCAGGTGACGGCTCTTCTTTCAATTCAGTCTTTAAAGCTTCAATCTCACCCCGGACTTCCTCAAAGATCTGCCTGGCCTTTTTCTCGATCTGGGCTCTCTGGAAAGCGGACAACTCGACAAAAAAATACAGGCTCTGGGTGAGCCGCATTATGTTTTCGTTATAGGTACGGATGATCTTATTCTGGTAGTCCACGTTATTTTTCTTCTTGTATTCCTCGAGCTTCTTTTCGACCAGGGATATCTGTTCCTCGAGCAGGGAAACGTTGCCCAGCCGATGAATCAAGAGATTAATGTCGCTTTCTTCCAAGGGGTTTTCTCTTTTTTCGCTGTCCGCCTTGGACCCTTCTGATTCATCGAGTTTTTTACGGAAAAGCAGGTACGACTCCAACTGGGATTTCTGTTCAAGAGAAAGCCTCTGTTTGTCCGCGTCCTTGATCTCCAGCAAGCTTACCAGTCTGACTACTGTATCGTAATCCATTTCATCGATCCAGGCCTTGCGGTTGTCCTTGGCCACCTTTGCCCCTGAATTCATGGCAATGATTCTCTTATAAACCAAAGCCTCCAGCAGGGCTTCAAGTTCAAACTCGTAGTATGTGCGGAACTTTTCCAGCAGGCCCTTGATCACGTTCTGGCTGTCTGTAATATATACCTCATCTATCACCTGTCTGATCTCGCTGAGCGGATCATGGTCGCGGCTCGTTTCGATCAGTTTGTTGGCCCAAAATTTCAGCTTGTGGCAAATCAGAACCTGCTTTTTCAGGCTGGAAATCGGTTCTCCATGCTGGATTTCATCATCCAGCCTCTGGGAAAGCGAAGTTTTCTTGCCCTGGTCCAGCCTGGTGCGTTCTACATTCAGAGTATTGAACTGATCTAGATAAAAGAAAAACCGCAGCAGCGTATCCTCTTCATCGATAAAACTCTTGAAGCGGCTTTTCACCGACTCCAGCTTTTCTCCCTCGATACTTTCCTGCTGGTAAGTATAACGTAAAAAGATCAGGATAAAATAATGCCCGAATAACGAGACATCTCCGGCAAACAGCTTTTCCAGGGCATCAAGCTTGGTGCTGAAATATTCTTCCAGGACGGCCTGGCGACTTTCCGCGTTACCCGCAGTGGTGAGCCTGTCATTGAAAACAGAGTCCAGAATCGCAAATGCCCCGATAAAGGTCTCACCGAGGGTAGTTTTTTCCAGGCGCAAATTCGGATGCTGGTCCAAAAAGAACTGTCTGAATCTGCCGTCTTTTGTCAGTTTGTCGTAGCGCCCCCCGAAGATCAGAGGGATATCTTCCTTAAGCCGGTTCAATCCCTCCTGAACACTCAGGCTTTTCAAGGAATTGATCCGGTTTTCAAGAAATTTGCGAGCCTCGACACCCGGATTTAGTCTCAGACCGAATTGCATAAGTATCTCTTTCTTCATCAGGGGTACATTCGATTAGTACATTATCTATAATAATTGGACATGATATTTAAATCAATCATGTTGTCAAGAAAACAGCTTGCAAGCTTCCCCTTGAATTCCTCTCTCTTGATATGTACCCGCCGGCTCTCAAGCCGGGAGTTCTATTTTCAAACCTGGAGGCCCGCCAATAATTAAATACTTTCCGCCAAATAACTTTTCAAAACTAACCCTTCGGGAGAAAAAATATTGACAGTTTGTTCCCTTAAGTTTAAAATAAGGTTATGCATTTCAACCGGTCTCACCACTTGCGGAAAAAGCGTTCAGACCCTAAGTGAGAAAAACGATTTAAATCATTTTTTCACTATCCAAGTCGCCGAGGGTGTGTCGATGATCAGTCTGATAAGTTTAGAAAAAGGCCGGTCCTGGTGCGGCAGGGAATTCCTTTGGCGTAAACTTCACCATAACGCCCGAGCACTATTACGCCCGCAACCCTAGAAGACAAAATGAGCTTGTTTTTTCTGACACCGTGGGCGCTATAAAGCTTCCGCGGTTTTTTGATTTAAAGGAGTACCTGGTCTCGCGCCGCTGGTACCGAAAAGATTGGGGATCCTCTTATGTCACAAATAATTCCCGAGAAGAAAGAGTTCCTTGCCAAAGCCAAACCAGGCAGAATCGTCTCGGTGGCTACCGAGCTTTACACGGATACCGAGACACCAATCAGCGTGTTCAAGAAAATCTGCGAGCCGAGCGAATACGCTTTTCTATTGGAAAGCGTGGAGATGGAGGAAAAGATCGGACGTTTCTCTTTCCTCGGTCTCTCTCCATATGTCACTTTCCAGGCTCGCGGCTCACAGATCGAGTTAACCAGAGATGGAAAGGTGAGCCGCTTCGAGGGTAATCCGATAGAATACCTGAAAGACTGGATAAAAACTTACAAACCGGTGCCGATCGAGGGGCTGCCCAGGTTTCAATGCGGAATTGTGGGTTACTTTTCTTATGATATCGTCCGCTATTTTGAAAAAATTCCCTGTACCAAGCCCGACCCTCTGGTCCTTCCTGATTGCTTCCTGATGGTTGCTGACCGGTTGATTGTTTTTGACCATGTCAAGCATACCCTGATTGTCATTGTCAGTGCCTTTATCGAAAAAGGCGACCACCCGGACTCGATTTATGAGGCGACCTGCGAAAAAATACGCTGGATTGTCCGGCGGATTAATGAAATCGTGCTCGTGCCCCAGAACCTGAGGCCGCCGAGCGAAAGATCATCCCTTAAAACCTCTTCGAACACCACCTGCGAGGATTACATAAGGATGGTGCGGCGGGCCAAAGAATATATTTACAAGGGAGACATTTTCCAGGTCGTGCTGAGCCAGCGGCTGTCTGCAGAGCTCAAGGGAGACCCCTTCAATGTCTACCGGGCGCTGCGGCGGATCAACCCCTCACCTTATATGTTTTACCTGAAGTTTGGAGAGCTTAAGATCGCCGGCTCGTCACCGGAGGTTCTGGTCAGGGTGGAAAATGGAGTGGTCACTAGCCGGCCCCTGGCAGGCACCAGGCCGCGCGGAGCAAGTCCCGAGAAAGATAAAAAGCTCGAAAAAGAGCTGCTGGCAGATCCCAAGGAAAGGGCCGAGCATGTGATGCTTGTCGATCTGGGGCGCAACGATCTGGGGCGCATCTGCCGCTACGGCACAGTCAAGGTCACCGAGCAGCTGGCTATCGAGCGCTATTCCCACGTAATGCATATTGTGTCCAATGTAGAAGGCCGCCTGCGGCCGGAGGTCAACGCCCTCGATGTACTGGGCGCCTGTTTCCCTGCGGGCACTGTGAGCGGCGCCCCGAAAGTCAGGGCCATGGAGATTATCGATGAACTGGAGAAAGAAACCAGGGGCATCTACGCCGGAAGCGTGGGCTATATCGATTTTTCCGGGAACCTGGATTTTTGTATCACCATCCGCACAATCGTGATTAAAGGCTCCACCGCTTATGTTCAGGCCGGGGCCGGCCTGGTCGCCGACTCCGATCCCCGGCGCGAGTACCAGGAAACTCTCAACAAAGCAAAAGCGCTGCTTAAAGCTATCGAGCAATCGCAGGAGTTCCTATGATCCTTGTCATTGACAACTATGACTCTTTTACCTATAATCTCGTCCAGTATCTGGGTGAAATGGGCGCTGATATTGCTGTCTACCGCAACGATAAGATCACGGTAGAGGAGGCTGAAGCCCTGAATCCCAAGGGGCTGATCATCTCGCCCGGCCCGGGTACGCCGAATGATGCCGGGATATCGCTCAAGCTGATTACCCGTCTTGAAAACCGCCTCCCCATCCTGGGTGTCTGCCTGGGCCACCAGTGCATAGGCCAGGCCTATGGAGGACGGGTGGTGGGAGCTCCCACTCTGATGCACGGTAAAACCAGTTTGATCCATCACGATGGCTCATCTCTTTACAAAGGCGTCGCTAACCCCTTCGAAGCCACGCGCTACCATTCTCTGGTTGTGGACCGGGATTCTTTCCCCGGATGCCTCGCCATAACGGCCCGGACAGAGGACGGGGTGATTATGGGCCTGCGCCATGCCCAATTTCCAGTCGAAGGAGTGCAGTTCCACCCGGAATCGTTCCTGACTACTGAGGGCAAAAAAATTCTGCGTAATTTTCTTGATCGGGTAAAAGAATAAAAACAAGTCACTACTGGAGCAGTCAGAATGGGAAAACTGGCACGAAGTTTTCAGGATCTACCGGAAGCCTGTTCTAATGCCTGGGCGGAATTCTGTCTTCCGGGCACTGATCACTTTATATTTGAATAATTACCAAATGACGGCTATGGACTACGGACGCATTAAAAGGGAACTAGGCCCGCCGGATGCCCGGTGGATCTGTGTGTTCGGCACCTCGGATCCTGCAGATACCCAAAGCGTGGAAGAATCCGAACGCATGGGGCGCGCTCTGGCTCAAGCCGGTTATGTCGTGGTTACCGGCGGCTACGGAGCGGCCATGGAGGGAGCAAACCGCGGAGCGCAAGCAGCCGGGGGGTATTCAGTCGGTGTTACCTGCTCCCTCTTTTCCCGTAAACCCAATGCCTATTTAAACCACAGGTTCGAGGCGGACAGCCTGCTCCAGAGGCTCGAAACCCTGCTCCGGCTCGGGGATGGTTATGTGGCTGGAAAAGGCGGGACAGGCACCCTGGCCGAGATTGCCCTGGCCTGGGAATATATCAACAAGCGCATTCTGCCCGGCAGAGCACTGGTGCTCCTGGGCGACTTCTGGTCCGTGCTGCCTGAAATCATGCGCAACGCCAAGGCCGCCCCGGGTGTCAGTCTCGGACGGGCATCGGAATCAATAGCCACAGCCCGGGATGTCCAGGAGGCAGTGCGAATTCTCAATCAAACACTCGGCAAATCCGCATGAGCTAAGATACGGTGGAGGCTGCCCGATACATTTGCAAGCAGCAGGAGAAATCAACATGCTAGTTGTCGAGGCGATCCGCTCCCTGGTGGAGGGCCGCGATCTGAGCGCTGAACAAGCCCGGGGGGCGATGAACGAGATTATGGAGGGCAAAGCGCTGCCCTCACAAATTGGAGCCTTTCTAACCGCGCTGCGGATTAAAGGCGAAACTGTGGCAGAGATCACTGCCTTTGCCCAGGTGATGCGCGACAAGGTCACCCGCGTGGAATCCCGCGCCCATGCCGTGGTGCTTGATACCTGCGGTACCGGGGGGGATGGATCATGCAGTTTTAACATTTCCACGGCTGCAGCCTTTGTGGCCTCCGGAGCCGGGGTCCCGGTAGCCAAGCACGGGAACCGCTCAGTGTCGAGCGCCTGCGGAAGCGCCGATGTACTTAAAGAGCTCGGGGTAAATATCCAGGCCGGCCCTGAAACAGTCAGCCGCTGCCTGGATCAAGCAGGGATCTGCTTCATCTTCGCTCCGCTGTTTCATCCGGCGATGAAGCATGCGATCGGGCCGCGGCGCGAAATCGCTATCCGGACGGTGTTCAATATTCTGGGGCCCCTGACCAACCCGGCGGGCGCCAAATGCCAGCTCCTGGGCGTTTACTCCGCAGAGCTGACAGAGAAGCTGGCCGGAGTGCTGGCCGGGCTGGGCAGCCGCAAGGCTTATGTAGTCCACGGGCACGGCGGTATCGATGAGGTGTCGCTCAGCGGGCCGACTAAAATCGCCGAGCTCAAGGATGGCAAGGTAAAAAGTTATACTGTCAAGCCTCAGGACTTCAAGCTTGCACCTCAGCCACCCGAGGCGATTCGAGGAGGCGAGGCTCCAGAGAACGCCCGGATATTCAAGGAAGTGCTCGAGGGCCGGGCCGGGGCTTACAGGGACGCGGTGCTTCTCAACGCCGGGGCTGCAATCAGCGCTTTCCACGAAAGGATGTCGATTGCGGAAGGGATCGGGCTGGCAGCAGAATCAGTGGACAGCGGCAAGGCAGCCGTGAAGCTCGCTGAGCTGATCGAGCTGACAAACGAGGCCCCTTGATCCGGCTGGAGCTATAATGAATATAAAAAGCATCCTTTAGAATCCACATGCCAGTATTTGATAAAAAAAGTATCCTTGACAAGATACTCGAGCATAAAAGGCAGGAGGTTGCCGCAGCCCAAAGAGAGCTGCCCCTGAATGAGCTTAAAAGCAGGCTGCGCGACCTGCCGCAGTCCCGCGGGAAGAGCCGTTTTGCTCGAGCGCTGACTAAAACGGATAAAGTATCCCTGATCGCCGAGATCAAAAAGGCCAGCCCCTCGGCCGGGCTGATCCGCGAAGATTTCGATCCCCGCGCGCTCGGGGCGGCTTACGCAGAGGGAGGAGCGAGCGCTTTAAGTGTCTTGACCGACAGGAAATATTTCCAGGGAGCGGATGAATACCTTGTCCAGGCCAAGGCCGCTTCCGGCCTGCCGGCGCTCAGGAAAGATTTCACTGTGTCGGCATACCAGCTTTACGATTCCTGTCTCCTTGGCGCAGATTGCGTGCTTTTAATCGCTGCCGCTCTCGAGGAGGGCCGGCTTGCCGAGTTTATCGCCCTGGCTGATGAGCTCTCCCTTGATGCCCTGGTCGAGGTGCATAACCAGGCCGAGCTCGAGCTGGCAGTCGCCTGCAAAGCCCGGATCATCGGGGTCAATAACCGGGACCTGAAGACATTCGAGGTCCTGCTGAAAGTCTCGGAAAATCTGGCCGAGCTTTTACCGTCTTCCTGCGTCAAGGTCTCCGAGAGCGGCATTTCAAGCCACGGCCATATCAGGCTTCTTGGCTCTCTGGGCTACGATGCGGTCCTGGTGGGCGGACACCTGATGCGGGCAGCCGATCCTGCAGCCGCTGTGAGGACCCTCATGAACGGGAACTCCCTTTGAGAGTACGAGTCAAAATCTGCGGGATCACCCGCCTGGAGGATGCGCTTGCAGCCGCACGGCTCGGCGCCCATGCAGTGGGCTTCGTGTTTCACCCCCCGAGTCCGCGCTATATCGAGCCTGCCTCGGCAGCGGCAATCGTAAAGAAGCTGCCTGCTTTTCTCACTACCGTGGGCGTGTTCGTGGATCTCGATCAGGAAACCGTGCGGTGCACTGCAGCGCTGTCTGGTGTGGATGTTGTTCAGCTTCACGGCTCGGAGAGCCCTGAGTACTGCCAGGGTCTGGGGCTTAAATGGATCAAGAGCTTTCGTATCGGGAGCCCGGAAGACCTGAAACTTCTCGCCCCATACGGCGCGGACAGGGACTTCCTGCTAGATAGCAGCATAGAGGGGCTCCCCGGCGGGACCGGCCGGACATTCAACTGGGAGTGGGCCGCCGGCGCAGGCCGCTACGGCAGGATCATCCTGGCTGGAGGCCTGACGCCTGAGAACGTGGCCCGGGCCGTGGCCCTGGTAAACCCTGTGGGTGTGGATGTCTCGAGCATGGTGGAAAAAGCCCCCGGGATAAAAGATGTCGATAAAATGGCCGCCTTTATCAATGCGGTGCGAAATATAGATTGATATCTTTGAAGTCAAGCTCCGACTGATGCGCAAAATCATCCATAACCAGCCAACCGTCAATCCGGTTGACCGGTGCGGTTACATGAAAGGCAACCAAGATGAAAATCAAAATCGGGCTGCCGAAAGGCAGCCTGCAGGAAGCCACTTTCGAGCTTTTCCGCAGGGCCGGATACAATTTCAGCATCTCCGAGCGCAGCTACTTCCCTTCGATCGATGACCCGGAGATCGAGGCCATGCTGATCAGGGCCCAGGAGATGGCCCACTATGTCGAGGTCGGAGTGTTCGATGCCGGGCTGACCGGCAAGGACTGGATTCTCGAGAACGGGGCGGATGTAGTGGAAGTCGCCGACCTGGTCTACGCCAAACGGAGCATGCGCCCGGTGCGCTGGGTGCTCGCAGTGCCCAATGACTCGCCGGTCCAGTCAGTGAAAGACCTCGAGGGCGCGAAGATCTCTACCGAGGTGGTCAATATCGCCCGCAGGTACCTGGAAGATCACGGGGTAACCGCTGAGGTCGAATTCTCCTGGGGCGCAACCGAAGCCAAAGTCCCAGACCTGGCGGATGCGATTATCGAGGTGACAGAGACTGGCAGCTCTCTACGGGCCAATAACCTGCGGATTGTGGAGACCGTGCTCGAGTCCACCACCAGGCTGATCGCGAACAAAAAAGCCTGGAGCGATCCAGGCAAGCGGGAAAAAATCGAGAATATCGCCCTGATGCTCAAAGGCGCTATCGAGGCTGAGGGCAAAGTAGGAATAAAGCTGAATGTGCTAAAATCCCACCTGGCTGAGCTGGTCCGGATCCTTCCGGCAATGAAAAATCCCACGATCAGCTCATTGAATGACCCGGAATGGGTGGCAGTGGAGGTGATTCTGGATGAAAACATTGTCCGCAAGATCGTGCCCGAGCTGAAAAAGAAAGGCGGGCGCGATATAATCGAATACCCGCTGAACAAGGTCATTCCCTGATAACAACCGAAGGTCGGGAAAGAGATGATTAAGATCATTCAGGAAAAAGGCGAGGATTTTCTCGCTGATCTCGCCAGGCGCAAGGCTGAAGACCTGGACCGGGTGACTGCTGAGGTGTCCGAGATTATCCGCCGGGTGCGCAAGGAGGGTGACCGGGCCCTTGTTGAATTCACCCGGCGTTTCGACAAAGTCAGTCTGGCCCCTGAGCGCTTCCGGGTCACGGATCAGGAAATCGATCGGGCCGAAAGCAGCCTGGACACCGGGCTCAAAAAAGCCTTAAGCTCGGCTTACAAGCGAATCTGCGATTACCACGGCAGGCAGCTTGCCAACTCCTGGTTTACCACAGGTCCGGATGGGGAAATTCTTGGCCAGCGGATTCTGCCGGTCGAGTCCGCGGCTATCTACGCCCCTGGAGGCAAAGCCGCCTATCCGAGCAGCGTGCTTATGGGAGCAGGCGCTGCGCGGACTGCCGGCGTGAAAAGGCTGGTGCTCCTCTCCCCTCCCGATCCCGAGGGCGGGATCAACCCTGCGGTCCTTTTCGCCGCGCGAACGCTCGGAAAAGTGGATGAGATATACCGTCTCGGCGGAGCGCACGCTATTGCCGCAGCGGCTTACGGGACAGAGAGCCTGCGCCCGGTAGATGTGATCGCCGGGCCGGGGAATATCTATGTCACCGCTGCTAAAAAACTGGTTTACGGAACAGTGAATATCGACATGCTGGCAGGCCCGAGCGAGATACTGGTAATTGCAGACAGCTCGGCGCGCCCGGCGTGGATTGCCGCTGACCTGTTGAGCCAGGCCGAACACGATGAGCGCTCAGCCTGCTGTCTTGTAACCACAAGCAGCGATTTAGCCGGGCGGGTTCAAAAAGAGCTCGAGGCTCAGCTTGAGCGCCTGCCTAAAAAGGAGATCGCAGCTCAGGCAATACAAAACTTCGGCGCGATTCTCCTGGCCCGGGACCTGGATGAGGCGGCCTTTCTGGCCAACCTCTTCGCCCCGGAGCATCTCGAGCTCCTCGTGGCCGATCCCTGGTCGCTCCTGGGCAGGATACAAAACGCCGGGGCCGTTTTCCTAGGACCGTACACCCCTGAGGCGGTCGGCGACTACTGGGCCGGACCGAATCATGTGCTCCCTACCGGGGGCTCGGCGAAAAATTTCTCTCCTCTCGGAGTGGAGGTGTTTCTTAAAAGATCGAGCCTGATCTCTTTCAACCGGCCAGCCTTCGAGCGGGCGCTTAAACCAGTAACCCTGATGGCACGGGCCGAGGGCCTCGAGGCCCACGCCCGCTCCATGGAAATAAGGAAAGAAAAATAAAGATGAACCTTAGCCGCTCGGTAAAAAATATTGTCCGCCCGGACCTCCTGGAGCTTAAAGCCTATCGGTCGCCCTGTTTCGAGTATCAAATCAAGCTCGACTTGAACGAAAGCCCGTTCGACCTGCCGGAAGAGATCAAGGAAGCGATATTCGAGCGCACAAGAGGACTTCTCTGGCAGCGCTATCATGATGAGTTCGAAACGCCGCTCAAAAAAGCCCTGGCCGATCATGTCGGGCACGATTCCAGGGGCGTCCTGATTGGAAACGGCTCAAACGAGCTCATTTTTCATACCCTGCTCTCGACAGTCAAAAACAGTGGAGCGGTGGTCTCTCTTGAGCCTTCTTTCAGCCTGTACCGCCAGAACGTGAAAGTCCTCGGGGGAAAGCCGGTGCCATTCTGGCTCAGCGGCGAGTCTTTTACCGTGGATCCCCGGGAGGTCATCCGGCTCGCCCGGGATTCCAAGGCTGATGCAGTGGTGCTCTGTTCGCCCAATAACCCGACCGGCGGCCGCATTCCCAACGAGGTGATCGAAAAAATCGCCCATTCAGTGGAAGCGGCTGTCGTTGTGGATGAGGCTTACGCGCATTTTGCCGGGGACAATGCCCTGGGCCTTTTGCGAAAATGCCCGAACCTGATCGTGATTCGGACTTTCAGCAAGGCTTTCGGCCTGGCTGGCCTGCGTTTCGGTTTCGCGCTCTGCGCTCCCGAGCTTGCAGAGCAAATCTGCAAGGTGCAGCTTCCGCACCATGTAAACTTTTTCACCCAACTCGCCGCTCTCACTCTGCTTGAGCGGCCCGAGCTTGTCGAGCAACGAGTGGCGGAAATCAAGCAGGGCCGAAAACACCTTCAAACTGAATTATCAAAAATAACAGGCCTCAAGGTCTTTCCCAGTGAGACTAATTTCGTGATGATAGAATGCAATGCAAAATCTCCAGCCGAGATTTTCGAGGGTCTGCTCTCCCGCGGCATTCTGGTGCGGGATATAAGCAAGTACCAGGGGCTCGGGCGCTGCCTGCGGATCACTGTGGGGCCTCCCCGTGATAATGATGCGTTTCTTGAGGCGCTCAGAGAGGTCACAGCATGAAATCCACGGAATTCAGAAAGCTTTCGGTAGCCTCCGGGGGGCTCTGGAAAAGGAAAGACCCGCAGCCTGTGCCTCTTGAGACAGTAGACGCGGTGATTTTCGATGTCGACGGGGTCCTGGTTGAGGTAAGCGGCTCTTTCCGCCATGTAATAAGCCAGAGCGTACAGTTCTATTTCAACCGGATCCTTGAAGTTCCCGGAGAAGAGCGCCTGGTCTCAGGAGAGGAGACAGGGCTTTTCAAGCTCGCCGGCAATTTCAACAACGACTGGGATGTTACCAAAGGCGCAGTGGCCTATGGCCTGATGAAGCTAATGAATCTTGACGGTGTGAGTGATAAAAATATCGAGCATCTACGAAAAAAAACGCCGGCGCTCGAGGAGTTTACCGAAGAGATCAAAAACCGCGGCGGAGGATTAAGAGTGACTCTCGAGATTATCCGCGAGAAACTCGGGAAACAAGACTTTTCCAGGTTCACGAGCCTTTACAGGCCTGACCTTATCAGGCAGCTCTTTTTAGAGCATTACGCCGGTTCCGGGCTCTGCCGGGCCCTTTACGGTTTCGATCCCCGGTATGCGGAAGGGCCCGGACTGATAGAACGGGAACGTGACATCGTGGATGTCCCGCTCTTGAGAAAAACGGCAGCCAATGGCATTGCTCTCGGCATTCTCTCAGGCAGGATTCCATCCGAGGCCGAATACCTTTTCCGGAAGAACGGGATGGACAGTCTTCTGAACCCGGATTTCGTGGTGACTGACGACGGGTCCCTGCCGTCAAAACCTGACCCTGCCGGATTGAGCCTTCTGGCCCGGAAAATGGGTTTCCAGGCCGCGATCTATGTGGGCGATGTTCCGGATGACTGGACCACGGTCTCCGCTTATAACTCCCAATCCCGGAATACCGCCCCGATCGCCTGCTGCATGGTACAGACCGGAGCGGTCTCGGACAAGCTCATATCGCTTTTCTATGAAGAGTCCGGAGTGGACTACGTAGCCGCTGATGTCAACTGTCTGCTTAAAGCGCTGCTTTTGCATAGATAAGCGCTGAAACAAATAGGGCTATAAAGAAACCTTTGACAAATGTTATCATTCTACCCAAAAGACATTGACTATTTTTATAACGCTTTATAAATCAATAGGTTATTGTAGGGGCGGCTCGCGAACCCCCCTGCAGACCTTCCCCTCGAAACCCGATTTTAATCCAGGGAGCGCCCAATGAGTTCCCCAAGAACCGCCACTGTAGAAAGAAAAACCAGCGAAACGGATATCCGCTTGACGCTGAACCTGGACGGCATGGGCGAAAGCTCTGTCGCAACCGGCATCGGTTTTTTTGACCACATGCTCACCGCCCTTGCCAGACATGCGCGTTTCGATATCGATCTGACCTGTAAGGGAGATTTACATATCGACGAGCACCACTCGGTCGAGGATGTGGGGATCGTGGTTGGAGAGGCTTTGCGAAAAGCATTAGGCGATAAGTCCGGTATCAGGCGGTTTTCCCAGGGCTATGCTCCCCTGGATGAGGCATTGAGCAGGGTCGTGGTTGACTTGAGCGGCAGAGGTCTCCTTATTTTCCGCGGTGACCTTAAGCGGGAAAAGGTCGGGGACATGAGCACCGAGCTGGTGGAGGATTTCTGGCGCGCCCTGGCCTCGAAGGCAGGAATCACCATGCACATGGAGTTCCTTTACGGCGTCAATACGCACCACCTGGTGGAAAGCATGTTTAAAGCGGCTGCCCTGGCCCTTCACCAGGCCACGAGAATCGTTCCCGGAGCCGAGGAGGTTCCCTCGACAAAAGGGGTTCTCTAAGCAAGGCCGGGCGGTCGGCTGCGCTTTTTCAGCGGACTGAGGGTATCCCGGCCCGCCCCCGGCTTTCCGAAAACGTTGACAATAAACATTGAAACACTCTTTTTCAACTTTCTGACTAATCAGAATACTTCCTTAATGCTCACAAATGTTCCCGGTTAAAACCAGTTAAGAATAATTTTAGGGAATGATCAACATAATCGACTTCAAAATGGGCAACCTGCGCAGTGTCGAGAAGGCCTTTCACCACCTGGGATTCGAGGCGGCTATCAGCCAGGAACCCCGTGACATCCCCGGAGCAAGCCATCTGGTCCTGCCCGGGGATGGGGCTTTCGGCAAAAGCATGCAGCATATCCGCGAAATGGGCTTCGAGGACCCGATAAGGGAATTCATCTCCTCAGGCCGGCCCTTTCTGGGCATCTGTGTGGGTTTCCAGCTCCTTTTCGGGACCAGCGAGGAAATGGGAATCCACAAGGGTTTCGGCCTTTTCCAGGGCGCGGTCAAAAAATTTCCCAAAGGCAGAAAGATCCCCCACATGGGCTGGAACCAGGTGAGCTGGCGCCGCATATCTGCGCTTTCCGCAGGCATCCCGGATAACTCCTATTTTTATTTCGTGCACTCCTATTATGCAGCGGCCACTGATCCTGATAATATACTCGGCACCACGGATTACGGGATAAATTTTGTTTCGGTCGCCGGACAGAGAAACATTTTCGCGGTGCAGTTCCACCCGGAGAAAAGCCAGGAGGCGGGATTGCGGCTGTTGAAAAATTTCGCCGAAATATAAGCTGTTACAGCATGGTTTTAACGCAACTCTAAGGAGCCCAGGCTTGGATATTATCCCAGCGATAGATCTGATGGGCGGCCGCGCGGTTCGGCTGCGCCAGGGCAAAAAGAGCGAGCGGACCACTTATTTCGATGATCCGGTTGAGCCTGCCCTGGCTTTTGTAACAGAAGGCGCCAGGTATCTCCATGTGGTGGACCTTGACGGGGCTTTCGAGGGTCAGTCGAAAAACCTCGCTGTTGTGCGCAGGATTGTGGAGGCCGTGGGTTCACAGGTTTGCCTTCAGCTCGGGGGTGGGATCCGCAATTCAGAGGGGATCGAGCGGGCGCTGGGCCTGGGAGTTGACCGGGTGATTCTCGGCACTGCAATCCTGGCCGACCCGAAACTCCTGCGCAGCGCAGTTATAAGGTTCGGTTCCGAGCGAATTGTGGTGGGTCTGGATGCAGTCGGCGGCAAGGTGGCGATCCGCGGCTGGAAAGAGGTGACAAGCCGCGAGGCTGGGGAGCTGGCGCGCGAAGTCGCAGCCTCAGGCGCCGGGCGGATCATTTATACGGACATTTCCACAGACGGCATGCTCAGCGGGCCCAACATTCCAGCGCTTGTGCGGATAGCGGTTTGCGGCCTGGCTGTTATCGCCTCCGGAGGGATCGCCAGCCTCGAGCATGTACGCGCCGTGGCAGCTCTTGAACCCAGGGGGGTCGAGGCCGTGATAATAGGCAAAGCGCTTTATGAAGGCAAAATCAAACTCAAAGAAGCGATTCGTGCCGCCAGGTGAACCGTCTGGGGCTTATAACCGTTAATTCGAGGATTATTTTCAGAGCCGATGCTGGCAAAACGAATCATACCCTGTCTGGATATCGACAAGGGCCGGGTGGTCAAAGGCGTCCAGTTCGTGGACCTGCAAGATGCAGGCGACCCGGTGGAACAGGCGAAGTACTATGAGGAACAAAAGGCGGACGAGCTTGTTTTTCTTGACATTACAGCCAGTCACGAACAGAGGGAGACAGTGCTCGAGCTGGCGCGCAAGGTGAGCGAGGTGGTCTTTATTCCTTTCACTATCGGCGGGGGCTTGCGCACGGTGGAAGATGTGCGCCTGATGCTCAAAAGCGGCGCCGACAAGGTATCTATCAACACCGCGGCTGTAAACAACCCCCGGGTCATCTCAGAGTGCGCCGAGCGTTTCGGCAGCCAGTGCATTGTGGTGGCCATAGATGCGAAACGAAAGCCGGACTTCGACCACTCCCGCGGAGCTTTCGGCAACTGGGAGGTTTATACCCACGGTGGCCGGACACCCACAGGAATGGATGCTGCGGAATGGGCTATCCGGGTTACAAATCTCGGCGCCGGAGAAATTCTCCTGACCAGTATGGATCGGGACGGGTCCAAAGAAGGTTTCGACATCGAGCTCACAGCGCATATCAGCGACCTCCTGGAGATACCGGTAATCGCCTCGGGAGGAGTGGGCACCCTCGAACACCTGTATGAAGGTCTCGTGCTGGGTAAAGCCGATGCTGTGCTGGCCGCCAGTATTTTCCACTTCCGTGAATATTCCATTATCGAGGCCAAGGAATTTTTACGCAAAAAAGGAGTCGCTGTCAGGCAATAAAAAGAACATTTTCTTGGAGATATAGCTGTTATAGAAGTATTTATTATAAAAATACTTTGATTTTTTCTATTTTTTTTGCTATAATCGAAATTCAGTGTACCCTGATAACAATCAAAAGAGCAGCTTGGGCCAGATCGGCTCCTATCTCGGTATCGGGCTTGAATTTGCCGCAAGCCTGCTGATCTTTATTTTTTTGGGGCATTATCTGGACAGGCTGTGGGGTACAGAGCCCTGGCTGTTTATATTGGGCAGCTTGCTGGGATTTGTGGTCGGGTTTTATACTTTGATAAGAACGCTCTCAAAACTTTCCAGCCGGAAACGGCATGGCCGGCCAGGTGGTAGTTGATCACGTCCCTGTACAGCGGAGTAAAAGGTTACTGGTTTCTGTTGTTGACGCTTGTGGGGGTTCTCATAGGAGGAGCCTGGTTATTCCCAGGTCTCCAGGTGAATACCAGGGCTGCGGTAACATACGGCGGATTAATCAGCGTGTTTTTGACAGCAGCAGGCTTCATTCTTCTTTCTTGCTGCAAGGGGGCAAACGCCGGGAAATTTATCAAGCTGGTTTTGGGCGGTATGATTGCGCGCATTATCCTGGCCCTTGGATTGATCGCTGTCGGAATCGGCCTGTTCCATCTTCCCGCAGGAGCCCTGGCAGGCTCGTGCCTGATAACTTATGTGGTTTTTTCGACTCTTGAGCATTTATACCTGTTACCTTTATTGACAAACAAGGGAAAAACCTAGCCTCTATGGCAAACTTACTTTTCGCCGCAACCGAGAGTACGCACGCTGCTGAGGCCGGAGAGCATGCGGCAGCAGCCGGTCACGATGCCGGCGAGATCATGCATCATCTGATCGAGCATGTGTATGACCACCCGGTTCTCCACATAGGCTGGCATCCTTTCGGCTGGGAGTGGCTCGATCTGTCGATAACCAAGCTCACCCTGATGATGTGGATTGCGGCCGCCCTGATTTTTATTCTTTTCCGCCTCCTGGCTGCCGGCCAGCAAAAGAAAGGCGCCCGCGGCAGGTATGTCAACTTTCTCGAACCGTTTGTCATCTATGTGCGCGATCAAATGGTCTACCCCACCATGGGTCCGAAACTGGGCCGCAAGTACCTGCCCTTTTTCCTGACACAATTCTTCTTTATTCTTTTCGCCAATCTCCTGGGCATGATCCCAATGATGTCCGCAGCCACCGGGAATATCGCCGTATGCGGGTCCCTTGCCTTCACCACCCTGGCCGCGATCATCGTGATGGGCATGGTCGAGCAGGGGCTGTTTACTTTCTGGAAAAACCTGGTTCCCTCCGGTATGCCGGTCTGGCTCATACCGCTGCTGTTTCCGATCGAGGTGGTAAGTATCTTCATCAAGTGTTTTGCCCTGACTATCCGTCTTTTTGCCAACATGACCGCAGGCCATATCGTGATCCTGACCTTTATCGGGCTCATTTTCATCTTTCAGAGTTATTTTGTGGCTGTGCCTTCGATCAGTTTTGCCCTGTTTATTTATATGCTCGAAATTTTCGTAGCTTTCCTGCAGGCTTTTATTTTCACCATGCTCTCGATAATCTTTGTCCATATGGCGGTTCATCCTGAGCATTAGCTGTCTTGTAACCTGGTAAATTTTTGGCTGGTTAATTTTTAAGGCTTTTAAGGAGGATTCCAATGGAAGGAATGGTCGCTCATCTCGCCGCAGGTTTAGGTGCCGCTTTTGCAGTAATCGGCGCCGGATATGGTATCGGTACACTCGCCGCCAGCGCTCTTGAAGGTATGGCCCGGCAACCGGAAGCCTCGGGCGATATCCGCACGGCGATGATCATTGCTGCAGCATTAATCGAAGGAATCGCCTTTTTCGCACTCGTAATCTGCATACTCCTGGCCTTCAAGTAAACTTGAATTATAAAAGGCCGAAGGGACGGTGATAAATCTATGGGACAGACGAGTCTTCTTGAAATAAATCCCGGCCTCATTTTCTGGACTTTAATTACTTTCGTGATCCTGTTTCTGTTGTTAAAAAAGTTCGTCTGGGGTCCGGTCCTGGATGCGGTTGACCGGCGGGAACAATCTCTGAAAAATATGTTCGACAACGCCGAAAAGGCCCAGGCAGAGGCAAAGCAGCTTCTCGAGCGCTACGAAAACCAGTTGGGCCAGGCCAAAGAAGAGGTAGGCAAGATCCTCGAGGATGGAAAATCCAGGGCCGCCAGATCGACAGAAGAGATAGTCCAGCGGGCCAGGCGTCAAGCCGACGAGATAGTTGAAAGGGCCAAGGTGGAGATTGACCGTGAACGTCAGAAAGCCACGGATGAAATCAAGGAGCATGTGGTCAGGATCAGCCTTAAGGCTGCTGAGCGTTTAATCGAAAAAACTCTTGATGATCGTGAACACCGGGATTTAATCCAACAAGCCATTTCCGAGATCGACACTGGTATTGAATGAGAACCTCTTCCATTGCAAAAGAATATGCCAAGGCGCTCTTTCTGCTGGCCAGGCGCTCAGGTAAAATCGACCTGATCGGTGAAGAGCTGGAGGAGTTTACCCGGCTTGTGGAAAAGAACAAGCCGGTGAAAAATTTCCTTTTAGCCCCTCAGATAGGCATTGAGAAAAAGATGAAAGCGCTTGAAAAGGCCTTGAGCGGAAAGGTGGATAACGAGCTTTTCAAGTTCCTGATGGTGCTTGCCGAAAGGCGCAGGCAGGAATTTTTAGCGGAAATCTGCGCCTTTTACCAGGAAGAGCTCGACAAATATTACAACCAGCTCCAGGTGTTTGTCGAGTCGGCGGTCGGTTTGACTGATACCGAGTGCGAGACTCTGGCCTCGAGTCTTTCCAGGCATCTCAAGCGGAAGATCATGGTCAAGAGTACTGTTAATCCTCATTTGCTTGGGGGACTTGTCTGCCGCATCGGTGATGTAGTTTATGATGGGAGCCTTCGTCGGCGGCTCGAACGTCTCTCCTATCAGATGTTAAAAGCGAAAATCTAAGGAGTGTGCGGGTTATGAAAAAAATACAATCCGAAGAAATAAGCGCCATTCTCCTCAACGAAATAGATAAATACCAGGGCGAGCTTGATATCGAGGAGGTAGGCGTTGTTCTCGAGGTCGGCGATGGAATTGCCCGCATCTACGGCTTGCAGAACTGCATGGCCGGCGAGATGCTCGATTTCGGCAAAGATGTATACGGCATGGCCCTGAACCTTGAGGAAAACAATATCGGGGCGGTGATCCTCGGCGAATATTTCCATATCAGAGAGGGCGATGAGGTGCGGCGCACAAGCAGGGTGCTCGAGGTTCCCGTGGGCAAAGCCCTGATCGGCAGGGTGGTCAACCCTCTCGGCCAGCCGCTGGACGGCAAGGGGGAGATCAAGACCGACCGGAGCCGCAAAGTCGAGTTCAGAGCACCCGGCGTTGTTTATCGCCAGCCGGTGAAACAGCCCCTGCAAACCGGTATCAAGGCTGTCGATTCGATGATCCCTATCGGCCGGGGGCAGCGCGAGCTCATTATCGGCGACCGTGGAACCGGCAAAACCGCTATTGCCGTGGATGCGATAATCAACCAGAAAGGCCAGGGCGTGATCTGCGTCTATGTAGCGATCGGCCAGAAAGCCTCGAGTGTCTCGGCAGTAGTGGATCGCCTGAACCAGCACGGGGCAATGGAATACACCATAGTGGTCTTGGCCACGGCCTCGGACCCTGCCCCCCTGCAGTACATCGCTCCTTATGCCGGTTGCGCCATGGCGGAAGAGTTTATGTATGACAAGGAAGGGCGTTACCAAATCCATGACACCCTGTGCATATACGATGACCTTTCCAAGCAGGCCACCGCATACCGCCAGTTGAGTCTGCTCCTGCGCCGTCCCCCGGGAAGAGAGGCCTATCCGGGAGATGTATTCTACTTGCATTCGCGCCTGCTAGAGCGCGCCTCCAAGCTCTCGGAGGAAATGGGCGGCGGCAGCCTCACCGCCCTGCCGATTATCGAAACCCAGGCTGGGGATGTCTCAGCCTATATCCCCACCAATGTGATCTCGATCACTGACGGGCAGATTTACCTTGAAGCCAGTCTTTTCTATGCCGGTGTGCGCCCGGGAATCAACGTGGGTATCTCTGTGAGCCGCGTGGGCGGCAACGCCCAGAATAAAGCTATGAAAAAGGTGGCCGGAAGCCTGCGCCTGGACCTGGCCCAGTATCGCGAGCTTGAGGCTTTCGCCCAGTTCGGCTCCGATCTCGACAAAGCCACCCGGGCCCAATTGACCCGCGGCGAGCGGCTGGTGGAAATTCTCAAACAGCCGCAATACAAGCCGATGCCGGTACAGGAACAGATTGTTCTGATTTATGCTGGCACTAAAGGCTATCTGGATGATCTCCCTGTGGAAAGTATCCCCCGTTTCGAGTCCGAGTTTCTCGAAGCCATGCGCATAAAATATTCCTCTGTACTCGATAAGGTAGCCGAGGAAAAGGATTTGACTAAGGATATCGAGAAGGCTCTCGAAAAGGCAGTGTCTGAATTCGTGGAGCAGTTCAAGAAAACGATTTAACAATCGTTTAAATGAAACTGAAATAGAGGATCGATGCTCTCTGGGCAATGATTTACCCAGGGGAGATCAATCTTTTTCGGCAAAACCGGAGGATAAGAGAAAAGTTCTATGGCGATACTCCGTAACATAAAAAAGCGTATTGTTGGGGTAGGCAAGACGCGCAAGATCACCCGGACCATGGAGATGGTTTCCACCTCCAAAATGAAAAGGTGGCAGACAGTGGTCCTCTCTTCCCGCCCTTATTCGGAAGCGCTTGCGGAAGTTTTGTGCAGCCTGAGCTCGTCTCCGGAAGCCTTAGCCCACCCGCTGATGCAACCTCGCGAGGAAATCCGCAAGACGGCTATCCTGTTTATAACCTCAAACCGCGGCCTCTGCGGAGCTTTCAATAATAATATCTCCAGAACAGCACACCTTTTGTACAACGAATATAAAAGCAAAGGGCTAGCGGTCGAACTCTTCGGTGTGGGAAAAAAGGGTATCTTTTATTGCAATCACAAAAGACTGCCCCTGGCTTATAAAAATATTACTGTTGTCGACACTTTTACCTCTGAAGAAAGCAAGGAGCTCACCAGGCTCCTCACCGAGGCTTTTCTCTCCGGCAGTGTGGACCGGGTGGAGGTTGTCTACTGCCGTTTTATCTCCTCAGGCCGCCAGGAGGTGACAGTTGAGCAGCTTTTGCCGCTGACCGCTCCCAGCGGCCCTGAGAGAGAATCCACGGAAACCGAATTTATTTTTGAGCCGTCGCCGGAAGAAATAGTGAATACCTTGCTTCCGCTTTTTGCGCAAAGCACTGTATACAGGATGCTCGCTGAAAATATCACCAGCGAGCAAGCCGCCCGTCGTAAAGCCATGAAGCAGGCTACGGACAATGCAGAGGACATGATCACTTATCTCACTCGCCGGTATAACCGGGAACGTCAGGCCCAGATTACAAAGGAACTTTCCGAGATTGTCGGCGGGTCTGATGCGATAGCTTGATTTTTTTCAAAATTCGCAATCAAAGCAGACAAGTCTGAATCCTTTAGCTTAAGGCGAGGCATCCCATGAATAAGGGAAAAGTGGTGCAAGTAATCGGTCCGGTAATTGATGTGGAGTTCGAGCCCGAAAAATTACCGGATATTTACACTGCTCTTGTTCTCGAAGATAAAAGCGGCAATATGCAGCGTCTGGTGGCCGAGGTGCAGCAGCATCTGGGCCGCAATATGGTACGCGCGGTGGCGATGAGCTCTACAGATGGCGTAGTGCGCGGGATGGAGGTCCTGGATACCGGACAGCCGATCACTGTCCCGGTAGGTAAGGAGTGTCTGGGCAGGCTCTTCAACATCCTCGGCGAAACCATAGACAACAAGGGTCCGGTTAACACAGAGATGCGCTACCCGATCCACCGGGAACCGCCGGAATTTATCGATCTGTCGCCGAGCACCCAAATCTTCGAGACCGGGATCAAGGTTGTCGACCTTCTGGAGCCCTATGTCAAGGGTGGAAAGATCGGCCTGTTTGGGGGAGCCGGGGTCGGCAAAACCGTGGTGATTATGGAGCTTATCAACAACATCGCCAAGCAGCACGGGGGATTTTCAGTTTTCGGCGGAGTGGGCGAGCGTACACGCGAGGGCAACGATCTGTGGCTTGAAATGCAGGAATCCGGAGTTATCGACAAGACCTGCATGGTTTACGGCCAGATGAACGAACCGCCCGGCGCCCGGCTCCGGGTCGGGCTCAGCGCCCTTACTATGGCCGAGTACTTCCGGGATGTGGAAAAACAGGATGTGCTGCTTTTTATCGACAATATCTTCCGTTTTACACAGGCCGGCTCTGAAGTTTCGGCGCTGCTGGGCCGTATGCCCTCGGCTGTCGGCTACCAGCCTACTCTCGGCACTGAGATGGGAGAGTTGCAGGAGCGTATCACCTCGACCCGCAATGGATCGATCACTTCAGTCCAGGCCATCTATGTGCCTGCGGATGACTTGACCGACCCGGCTCCGGCCACTGCATTTTCGCACCTGGACGCCACCACCGTGCTGAGCCGCCAGATTGTCGAGCTGGGTATTTACCCTGCCGTGGATCCTCTCGACTCGACCAGCCGTATTATGGATGCGAATATTCTCGGTGAAGAGCACTACCATGTGGCCCGCCAGGTACAGGAGATCCTCCAGCGCTATAAGGATCTGCAGGATATTATCGCCATTCTGGGAATGGATGAGCTCTCGGAAGAAGATAAGGTCATTGTAGGCCGGGCGCGCAGGATTCAAAAGTTTCTATCCCAGCCGTTCCATGTCGCCGAACAGTTCACCGGCTGGCCGGGAGTCTATGTACCCCTCCGGGACAATATCCGCAGCTTCAAAGGGCTGGTAAGCGGAGAGTACGATCACATCCCGGAACAGCTCTTCTATATGGCCGGGAGCATTGATGAGGTTCTTGAGCGGTACGAGGAATATAAGAAAAAGCAATAAAAAGGGATAGTTCAGCCAGGATATTTCGAGGATAGCGGATGTCTGCAATTTTAAATACAAAGGTGATAACCCAGGAGCGGGTGCTTTTCGAAGGGCAAGCGGAGAGGCTGGTGGTGCCCGCGGTCAACGGTTATTTGGGGATTTTGCCGAAGCACGCCCCGCTGATGGCGGCATTGGGCAATGGAGTGCTCAAAATCAGCGTGAAGAAGGACAATACATATTTTGCAGTATTCGGCGGCTTCCTTCAGGTTAAGGACAACCGGGTAATCATCCTCGCAGACAAAGCAATCGCCGCGGCTAATATCGACTTAGCCGAGGCGGAAAAGGATCTTTCGGAACTGAAAATTTCTCTTGAGAGCGGTGGAGAAGGAGCCCGGGATTGGCACAGATTGTCCCGGGAAATCGAACTGGCTCGAGTCCGCTCGAAAGCGGCTCTGTTGGCCCGGGAAAAATGAGAGGCCTCAGATCGGTTCGCCCTGAAAAGTGATCTGTTCATCCGAATCTTCTCTTCTACTCTCTTCCACCTTCTTTCTCTTCACCTCTGCATCCTTCAAGGCTTCCGGGGGGTGGTGCGGCGCGCCTGTTTTAGCGGCCTGTGCCTCAGCAGCCTCCCTCATATTGCAGTATCCCTGAAAGAAAACCCCCTCCTCAACCACAAGCTTTTTAGCCTTGATATCCCCATCAACTCTGGCTCCGCTCTGCAACTCAAGCCTGCCTTCGGCAATTACGCTCCCATTGACCCTGCCGCCAACAACTGCGTTCAAAACAACCAGATCTCCTTTTATCTCCCCTGTTTTACCAAGAATCGCTATCCCGCTGGCGCTCAAAGTGCCATCTATCGTTCCATCCACCCTGACTGTTCCCTTCACGGAACATTCACCTTTAAATACAGTCCCCTGGCCGATAATAGTATTTAGCTTTTCTTCACTGCTGCCTATTTTCTCAATCATTTTCTGTCCTTTGCCAATGTTCAATGTTCCAGAAAAGGTAACGGATCGATGGGGTTACCTTTATGGTCAAAAATCGCATAATGCAGATGAGGGCCGCTGCTTTGGCCCGTATTGCCGCTGTAAGCGATCAAATCTCCTTTTTTAACCCGATCTCCCTTATCGACTGTCAGAAGGTTATTGTGAGCATAAAGTGTGCTGTAACCGCTGGCATGTTTTATCATCAAGTACAAACCGAGATCATGATCTTTTTCGGCACTTGTCACTATGCCATCTGCAGTGGCTCTAACCGGTGTTCCCTGTTTAAGAGGGAGATCAATTCCGAAATGAAAAATCTTTGGATTGAAAGAACGGCTGATATAACTCTTTTCTATAATCGGCAACCCTAAAGGTACAGTGGAATCCATACTACTGTCAACTGTTGGAGCCACAGGAGGGATTAAAGCTCTTTCTCCTCCAGCAAAATTATCCAGAAAAAGAAAATTGGCATCTTTGTCTTTCTCGCTTTCACTTCCGTTCACCGCAGTGGACTTTTTTACTCCTTGTACCAGTTGGATCTTGTTCACTAAATCGTCGATTGATTCCATTTTCTGGGCCAATGCGTTGATCTTCTTATTTTCAACTTTCAGCACCTGGTTTTCCGCCAGCAGTTGATCGTATTTTTTGGCCTTTTCCAGAACCGGTTTCAGATTTAACACTGTGGCAATCGAAACGCCGACCAGAACAATCGTGAATAAAGTCACCAGTTTGATGGTGCGATGACGGATTCTGATACTTCTGACATCAGCTCCGGGATAGGGAATTATCATCAGGGTCAGGTACTTCATAAGCCAACTCCTTATCCATTTAAAGCCCCGGCTGACAAGGAAGTCTCCCAGCCGGGCCCTTCGTTTCAAGCTAAGTCCACTTTCAACAGCTCCATC
>Ga0307380_10002405_pt1 | contig 26687 bp, 15 predicted proteins | sample UN3MG_FD_202239 | JGI IMG/M metagenome (GOLD analysis project Ga0307380, IMG submission 202239) | Soil microbial communities from Risofladan, Vaasa, Finland - UN-3 | ecosystem: Environmental > Terrestrial > Soil > Coastal area > Acid sulfate soil | place: Finland: Risofladan, Vaasa | collected... | reverse complement strand
TATGATTCGCCGGACGCTGCTCAGCTTAAGTTGGCGATTGAAAATACCAAGGGCTATATCAAGCTAAGCCGTGATGTAGGTTCCAGCGGCGTGAGGGTTTTCCCGAACAGCTTTCACGACGGCGTTCCGAAAGAGAAGACCATTGAGCAAATCAGCAATTCGATGAACATATTGGGAGCATTCGCTGGTGACTATGGTCAGGAGGTTCGCCTCGAAGCGCACGGCAATATCGGCGAGCTGCCGACACTCAGGGCGATTATGGACCGCGTTGACCAGCCGAGTGTCCGGGTGAAGCTCAACTCCAGTACAAGGGATGCCGCGGGCAATGGGTTCGAACATAATTTCAACCTGGTCAAGGATTTGCTGGCTGATACACTTCACCTGCATAATCTCAAAGATTCGGAATTTCCGTATCAGCTTCAAATGGACCTGCTTGTAAAAATGGGCTGGAAGGGCTGGCAACTGCTGGAAGTAAGCGATAAGGTTCCCGACCGTGTCCAGGCATTGATTGAGCAGCGGCGAATCTGGGACGGGCTTCTGGACAAGTCCCTGAATGCGTGAATAAAAGACGCTGAGATATTATTGAAACGGATACGACGGATTCTACCAGGTGGCTCCTGGCATCGCTAAAGATGTGTCGTGCTGTTAAGGGCGTGCAACCTTTAAAGATGGGGGTACTTTAAGGACAATAAGAATGCCAAAAGAAGAATTGCAGCGAGGATTTGGTCTATCGACTTCGACTTACGTGGTTATTGCCAGCATGGTGGGAACAGGAATTCTTGTCTCGCCCGGATACATGATGGCTTCACTCCAAAACTACCCTGTAATATTCGGGCTTTGGGCCCTTGGCGGGTTATTGGCCATGTGCGGAGCTCTTTGTGTGGCGGAGCTGGCAGCGGCTCTGCCCCGGTCGGGCGGAGAGTATGTTTACCTTCGCGAAGCATACGGCCCGATGCCTGCTTTTTTATCCGGCTGGACGTCGTTTTTTCTGGGCTTTTCCGCACCATTAGCGGTGGCAGGCTATATTTCGGCTAAGTACCTTTTAACGCCATTCGGATTGGCCGAGAATGAATCCGGCCTCATTATCAAAGTAGCCGCTGCTGCTATTATCGTTGCAGTTACGCTGCCCAATCTTTTTGGTCACCGTCAGTCCGCCTGGACGCAAAATCTCACTACACTTCTCAAATTCGGCCTGTTCGTATTTCTGGTATTGCTGGCATTTCTGTTCGGCAAAGGACAACTGGCAAACCTTTCGGAAGGGCAGCCGATAGGGAAGGTGAAGTTTGGGACTGCAGTTACTCAATTGTTCTATGTCATGTTTGCTTACAGCGGCTGGAACGCCGCCAGCTATCTGGCCGGTGAGGTTAAGAATCCGGCCAAGATTCTCCCACGGTCGCTGCTGCTGGGCGCCGGATTGGTAGTTGTTTTGTATCTAGCCCTGAATCTCGTTTTTGCTTATGCGGTACCTCTGGCTGATGTTGGATTTGACAACGCGGAACTGGTTCCCAAACTGGCGGTCGGAAATCTTTTTGGATCGAGAGCCTCCAACGTTTTCTCCGTTTTATTAGGATTGACGTTTTTGGCTACAGTGAGCGCTTTCATTATTACCGGCCCGCGGATTTACTACGCGATGGCCAAGGACGGATTGTTTCCATCTATAGCGGGGCGTATCAGCTCTAAGGGGCGGGTTCCTGTTTACGCGATGCTCGCACAAAGCACATGCGCAATCGCTATTCTGTTCGGGGTGAAGTATTTCAGGGACTTGTACCAGTATGCCTCAGTGGGATTATCGCTTTTTGCACTGCTTTTTGTCGGTGCAGTGTATGTTCTTCGGTTGCGCCGGCCGGATATGGAAAGACCGTTTCGCGTGCCCGGATATCCTGTTGTTCCAGCGATCTTCATGGCCGTAATCCTCTTCATGGCAGTGTTTGCGTTCAAGGAGTGGCCGAGACCTTCGATTTACAGTCTTGGCAGCATACTCTTAGGTATCCCGGTCTATTACATCTGGTCTTTTGTTCGCCGTCGAAGGGATACATAGCAACAAGTTATGCGAATATATGAAAGTTTTGAAAGAAGAGTTGTCTCCAAATCCTATATTAGCCCTGATTTCCCAGATGAAGTCGTTGGTTAGTGTCATCTGAGGAATCTCGCTATCATTAACACCGAACTCATTTGCTGTAAAGGAGCAACCATATTTTCTTTAAGTCTTTGCAAATAAAGAAAGATCGAATTTTCGGCAGGGAAACTTGTAAGTTAACGACCTCTAATTTATAATCACGTGATAGTGCATTAAATACCCGGGGCACATAAAGCCGGTTAACCTTGCAGAGAATCGTGAAAAGAAGATTTACTATCATAGGCGTATTTTGCAGTGCTATCATCCTTTCCGGAGTGTGGCTTGTGTCCCGCCCATTCGGGGTCATAGACAAGTGCACCCAAATCGCTTACGAACCGAATATTATCCCTGACTACTCCGGTATTGTCATCCCACATAACATCGCCCCCCCGAATTTCAGGATTTCCGAAAAGGGACAGACCTACCGCGTCAAAATCCATTCGAATCGTGGCGCAGCGGTAGGAATTGTCAGCAAAACAGGCCTGATACACATCCCTTTGCGAAAATGGTGGGCCTTACTTAATGTAAACAAAGGTAATAAGGTATTCGTAGATGTCTATGTCAAAGATGCAGATAACGGATGGCGACAATTTCAGCGTATCACCAATACCATAGCTAAAGAAGACATTGACGAGACGGTGGTATACCGGTTTATGAAACCAATTTATAAATGGTGGAAAGACATAGGGATTTATCAACGCAACCTAACCGGTTACGATGTGTCTCCTGTCCTGCATGGGCGTTCTTTTGGTGAAGGGTGTCTTAACTGTCACAGCTTTGTCGGCAATGCGCCGGATACGATGACGATCGGCCTGCGTAGTGCGACATACGGCAGTCACACACTCCTGGCCCGGAATGGGACCATCCAGAAGATTGGTGCAAAGTGGGGCTATACCGCCTGGCATCCAAACGGCCGATTGGCTGTATATTCGATAAACAAAGTGCGCCAATTTTTTCATACCGGCGGCGCAGAGGTCAGGGACGTGGTAGATCTTGATTCCGCCCTGCTCTGTTATCACGTTGGGAGTAAGGAAGCGGTGTGTCCAGCGGAGCTGTCAGAGAAAGACCGGCTTGAGACCTATCCAACATGGTCTCCGGACGGGCGGTATTTGTATTTTTGCAGCGGCCCCATTCTATGGCAAAATCGGGACACTATTCCGCCTGAGAACTATGACAAGCTCAAGTATGATCTTCGTCGCATAGCCTATGATGCCGAGACAGATCGATGGGGCAAGGCCGAAACTGTCCTGGCCGCGGATGAAACCGGATTTAGTATCCTGCTGCCAAGGATCTCGCCGGATGGCCGATTTCTTCTGTTCTGCATGTGCCGATACGGCTGCTTTCCTGTATATCAGCCCAGCAGCGACCTCTACCTAATGGATCTGGCCACAGGAGACTATCGCAAGCTGGCTATCAACAGTATGTATTCCGAATCGTGGCATAGCTGGTCCAGCAACAGCCGGTGGATCGCATTCAGCAGCAAGCGCCAGGGAGGTTCCCTGACCAGAACTTATCTCAGCTATGTTGACGAAACCGGTCAGGTTCACAAGCCTTTCATCCTGCCGCAGAAGGATCCGACGTACTATGATTCACTGTTAGAGACATTCAGCGTTCCTGAACTGATCAAGGGTAGTATCAAGGTGAATAAATCTTTACTGGCCCGGGCCGCTCGGTCAGAGCCTACCGTGGCCGTGGACATTCCCATTACAGGAGCAACACCTCAGGCCGGCCCGTCCGAGCCCTGGCAGGAACGTGAGTGACAGATTGTTAAAAATTAGGCCCATCCAGGTACAAGAGACGAACAAACGTGTTTTATAGAATAAAACAATTTCCACACAATCTGATATTCTTTTTGTTAGGTGCACTCTACTTATGGCTTGTTATTGAGCCGCACCTTATCTATCAATGCTTCGGCACCATTCTACCGGAAGCACACCCTTTTGCAACAGGATGGCTGTTTCTGAAAAACTCCCTGGGGTTGCCTGGTGGATTCATTGAGTACGTATCCGGGTTTCTTTCCCAGGGCTTTTATTATTCATGGCTGGGAACCGTGATCATTGTGGCAACCGCCTTAGGCCTGTGCGAACTTTCCAGACGGCATCTTGTGGTTGCCGGTTATGCGAGGGCCACGGTCTTGACCTCTGTTCCGGCGATCCTAATCTTTCTGATTTATAGTTGCTACAAACATCCTTTGCCGGCTTGTCTGACTGTGTCTCTGGGTCTGTTATGTTCGCTGGTCTTCGAAACAGTGCCTTTGCGCAGGTTAGTGATTCGTGCAGTTGTATATTGCCTTATGGCAGCCGTAATTTTCTGGTTGTCGGGTGCAGGAGGTCTGTTGGTTTTTTTACTCATGACTGTAATCTACGGGATCTTTGTCCACAGAGACTGGAGACTCACGTTACTGGCCCTGCTAACGAGTTGTGCAATCACCTGGGGACTTACTCAGTTCCTTTTCCTCATACCACCTCAAAAGGCATTTCTGATATTGACACCTGTTTCTCCGGCAGTTACCGTCGGCATGAATACTTTTTTAAGAGTTTTGATCATCCTCCTTTACGGCTTTGTACCTTTGAGTGTATTACTCCTGTTCCTTGGCAAGACAGTGTTCAGCAAGACCGGGCATACCCGTAAGATACGTTCTAAACCGAACAAGGGAAAAAAGAGGCATAACGCAGCCAGAGAAAAGAAACTATCTTTGGCCATCTTCAGGAAACCGGCGGTTATAGCTTTTCCGATCGTGCTGATGGCCGCGGGACTCTACTTCAGCTATGACCAGATGAGCAAACCGTTCGTCCTGACAAACGACTATTCCCTCCGGAAACAATGGGACAAGGTTCTTGGGCTTGGTCGCAGTCTGCCCAAGGGTAAAAGCAACGTATATTTCAATCATGACATCATTAGGGCGTTGTACCATACCGGTAAACTGCCCTATGACTTGTTTCGCTTCCCACAGACACCTCACGGGCTTCTTCTCACACACGAGAAAAAAGAATCTTACCTAACACAATTAAAATTATGTGATATCTTCATGGAACTGGGGCAGGTCAACATGGCAGAAAGGCTGGCATCGGAAATTCTGGCCACAAAGGGCCATTTCGGGATTGTCATCGAAAAACTGGCCTGGATCAACATCATTAAGGGACAGACCAGCACCGCCCGGATATATCTCAACGCCCTGAAGAAAGACCTGATCTATCGTGAAACCGCCGAAAAACTGCTCATCGCCCTGGACAACGGCTTTGGGCCGGACCAGGCGGCTTATGTTGACAGGATCCGTTCATATATGTTTGAAGAGGGACATGTAGGAATCAGTACAGAATCTATTGATCAAATGCTGATAGGATTGCTCGTCCATAATCCCCGCAACAAGATGGCATTTGAATATCTTATGGCGTGTTATTTGCTGACAGGGCGTGTTGACAAGATCGCAACGAACATGGAACGGCCTGGTGATCTTGGCTATCAGGAAATTCCAACCCTTTATGAAGAGGCCATACTCATCTACTTCGGTTCTCAAGGACAGAAAGTTGACTTAAACAAGTTCAACATAAAGCGTAATACCTTTGAACGCTATGCAAAGTTTGTACAACTCAGAAATGCTATGCGGCCCAACAATCGCCAGGCCGTACTTGGGCGTTTAATCGTTGAATTCGGTAGCAGCTATTTCTTTTATTTTACATTCGGGCGTGTTGGATTGCCATAAGGTTCTTGTGGAGTACGAATATTGCCTTGCAGCAACCATATCAATATGAAAAACACAGGGGGAACATTCATATTCCTCAATAGTAACAATTAGGCTGGAACTGCCGAAGCATATCAAAGCAGCAATCAAAGCATTAGTTCAAAAAGCATAAATCGGAGAATAACTGAACAATAATAGAATGAGCAATATTCCTTTGCCCTCTCTGCATTTCTGCACAGCTTCATCAACATCACATGCCAAATATATTATCCAGCGATTTTCCTTGACGGCAAGGCGGATGATTTGGTATAAGTAGAAGCGGTACGGTTTATGCCCGTTAAGGTTGGAATCTGTTCATTTCAGGTCTTAAAGCCGGCATATTTCTTGTAATTTTTCGATAGAGGAGGATTGTTATGCGCTGGAAACTGATTTATCTGATTTCTTTTGTTGTTGCCTTAAGCATGGTTGGTACAACTCTGGGGGCTGATTTTGTCTGGGACAACAGCAGCGGAGATTCTCTCTGGAGTAATCCGGAGAACTGGGACCTCAATAAAATCCCCGACGCCGGCGATGCGGTCTATATCAATTGGAGGAGTGACCCGACAGAGGTAATCATTGATGCGGAGACTGAGGCCCGGTTTGAGAGTGTTACCGTAAGCAACGATTCTGTTGGGGGTCAGGATTATGTCCACCTGCACATGACCGGCGGGACTTTATCGGCAGGCAATCTTATCAGAATAGGCAGGGAGCAACTGGGGATGTTCACTATCGATGATGGTGACGTCACGTGCAGCGCTTTTCAGCTTGGGCGGAAAGACCCGAGCAAGGGCGTGGTTAATATCAACGGCGGTACGGTAACCGTCTCAACGAATACGAGAGTTCCCCGGGGCGGCTCCCAGGGAAGTGAACTGCACCTTAACGGTGGAATTCTTTATAGCGATGGCCTGGTGATGAATGACCCGGATGATGAGTTGTCCGGGACGAATGGGAGCTTGGATATTGCCGGAGGCGTGCTGGTATTAACGAGTGAAGAAGACCAAACAGAGAAAATAAGAGAGTATGTACAGAACGGCTGGATTACGGCCTACGGTGTCAACAGCGGTGAGCTTCTCCAGGATGGCCGTCTGGCGCTGGTGCAGATTGACTACAATGTAACCAATCCCGGTATGACTACAGTCTGGGCAGTTGCCGCCAATCCCGTACAGGCACGTTCGCCGCAGCCAAAAGATGGAGCAATATTAGGCATAACGGATGCGACCTCACTGAACTGGACGGCGGGAGAAACTGCAGTTCGGCATGATTTGTACTTCGGGAACAGTTTAGAGGATGTAAACGCTGCTGATATTACGGATACGACAGGTATATATCGGGGCGGTCAGGATGTCAGCGGCTATATTTTTCCCGAAGCTCTCGGGTGGGGAGTCACTTATTACTGGCGGGTCGATGAGATTGAGGCCGACAATACTTTGCACACAGGCCCTCTCTGGAGCTTTACAGTGGCAAACTATCTTCTTGTGGATGATTTTGAGGCTTATAATGAGCTTGATACCACACACCCAAAGAGCAACAGGATATTTTCCTCGTGGAAAGACGGATGGGACGACCCGGCCAATGGTTCTGTCGTTGGTTATGAGAATCCTCCTTTTACCGAGCAAACTATAGTTCACGGGGGCGGGCAGTCGATGCCTTATTTCTATAACAACGATGATGTAATCAGTTACTCTGAGACGACCATGACATTGATATATCCGCGTGACTGGATGGAGCAGGATATCGGAGTATTGTCGCTGTGGTTCAGAGGCCATTCGCAATATGTCGGCGATTTTGCGGAGGCTCCGACCGGCACCTATACGATGAGTGCCTCGGGGGAGGATATCTGGAACACATCCGATGAGTTCCACTTTGCCTATAAGGAGCTGTCCGGTGCCGTGGCGATTATTGCCAGGGTCGATAGCGTTGGGAATACGGACCCCTGGGCAAAGGCGGGAGTGATGATTCGTAATACACTTGAGGCGGATTCGACACATGCGATGATGGCCGTGACGCCAGGTAGCGGAGTCTGGTTTGGCCGGCGTGAAACGACAGGTGGCGGCGGCTTTAGCGCAAAGCAAGAAGGGGTTACCGCGCCTCAGTGGGTGAAGTTGGAGCGCACCATAGGCGGACTCGTCAGGGCATATTATTCAGCGGACGGCAGCACCTGGACACAATTGGATATAGCGTCTGTGATGATGGATATGCCTGTGTACATCGGCCTGGCTCTGACCAGCCATAATGCCGAAGCAACGTGCGAGGCTGTATTTTCCAACGTTAGCTTTCCAAATGCTAATGTTGAGGCGCAGTGGACAGACCTGGATGTGGGTATAATCGGTAACGAGCCTGAGCCGATGTATGTTACTGTATCTAATAGCAACGGCATAAGCGCAACTGTCGTACACCCGGATGCCAACGCGGCTCTCATAGAAGACTGGACCGAATGGACTATAGACCTGAATAGTTTCAGTGATGCCGGTATTAACCTGACCGATGTCAACAGCATCTCTGTCGGTTTGGGTGACAAGGCCGGCCTGCAGAATGGCGGCTCAGGTAAGATGTATTTTGACGACATCCGATTATATAGACCTGCTCCGGAGCCGGAGCCTGAAACGATAGTCAATATTCAGTGGCTGGGTCATTCGACTGTGAAGGTCTGGAATGAGGATGATTGTGTAGTTTACGTGGATCCGGAGAGGGTGAACGAGTCGCTGCATGACGCGACGCTGGTCTGTGTAACTCATACTCACGGCGACCATTACTCGCCTTCGGATATTGCCCGGGTTTCCAGTTCCCAGACTCAATTCATCGGGCCGCCAGATGTCGTTCAGCAATACGGCAGCGGGCAGGCAATCGCTCCCGGTGAGACAATCGAATTTGAGAATGTCAGCATAACAGGAGTGGCTTCATATAATACCAACAAATCGAACCATCCAAAATCGAGGAACTGGGTCGGGTACATAATAGAAATCGGCTCGAAGCGGATTTATGTCGCGGGCGATACGGACCTTATCGATGAAATGAAAACGCTCGGACATATAGACGCGGCAATACTGCCGGCGGGCGGCACATATACGATGGACGCGGTGGAGGCGGCGGAGGCGACGCAGTATATAAAGCCCGAATTAGCCATACCATATCACTGGGGTCAAAGTGTCGGCAACCTTAGTGATGCGCAGACCTTTGCCGAACATGCTCGATGTGCGGTGAAGATTTTAGCTGTTGGCGAAACAATAAGCTCTGACAACTGGCCTGAATATTCTCCTCTTATAGCGCACTGGAAACTTGACGAAACAGATGGCGTTATAGCAAATGACGGCATAGGTGAAAACAACGGCACACTTTATGGAGAACCTTTCTGGCAGCCTGCCGGCGGTAAGGTAGATGGCGCAATTCAGTTGGATGGAGTAGATGATTATGTCGGCACGGGTTTTGTCTTGAATCCGGCCGATGGAGTATTCAGCGTTTTTGCCTGGATTAAAGGAGGCTCGCCCGGACAGGTAATCATATCTCAGGCAGACGGCAGCGGAAACGGTGATATCTGGATAGGTGCGGAGTCATCAGACGGCAAACTTATGACCGGTTTAGTGCCACCACCGGCGGGGCGGTTTGTTCCGCAGCCGTTAATCTCGGAAGCCATAATCACTGATGGCAACTGGCACCATATCGGTTTTGTCTGGGACGGCTCCTACAGATTTCTCTTTGGGGATGGCGTAGAAGCAGCAAAGGATACCCAGCCATTGAACCCGATGAAGGCCGCTGATGGCGGCCTGTACATCGGTGCCGGGAAAACTCTTGAAGCCGGCACTTTTTTCTCCGGCCTGATTGACGATGTTCGGGTTTACAACCAGGTACTTAACGCAGAGGAAATCATGGCGCTGGCAGAATAGATAACCTGGTAAGAGAAGAAAATGATAGTTTTGAAACGCCCTAAACAAGTTTGAGGGTTCTGCTCAGGACATCTTTTTTCCGCAAAGTTCAATAAAATAGCCTAATAAGCGGATTTTACACATTTTTTATGAAATTTTCCCAAAAATGGCAATATTTCAGGCTCAATATGCGTCTGTATATGTGAGAACCGGTGCCGGAGTTAATAAAATAGTGGCTAATTAGGGGACCAAAAAAATGTTGATGACGGATATCAAAGCGGCGCTTGTACTGATAGTAACAGAGAATGTTGTTGCTCTGCGGATGTTTGTCAGAAATTTGACGAAGTCAATTTTTAAATCCGCTCCTAAACGGCGAAATGCGAAGTTGCATGACAAAAAAGGGTCTATGACTCGGAAAGAGACGTAAAATGTTGAAGAAGATAATTACATTAAGCATTGTAACAGCAGTTGTGCTGATTGGAGTTGAAAATCTTATAGCTCAAGAACAAACAGATACTCCCCGGCAGCAGCCAAGACGCAGACAGGGTCAGGAAGGCCGACCAGGCCAAAGGGGCCGGGCCCAACAGTTTAGCGGACAACAAGAAAAGGACAGTGAATCACAGGCCAAAAGCACTGAGGCTATGCGAAAGCGGGCGGAAGCCGCCGGTAAAAAAGCGGAAGCTATGCAACAGAAGCGTCAGCAAGAGACGGCCCAGAAAGGTGCACCTCAGGGTAGAATGGGCAGGTCGCAGCAATCTCGGCCAGGGCGTAATCAACCTATGCAACGGATGACTGGCAGACGGAGCCAACGTTTGAAGGGTAGAGGTATGGGCGGATGGAACCGACGTTATCAATGTGAAGGTTTATGCCCGTGCTGTCAAAGAAGCATGTGCCCATGGTATGAGGGTTTTTCAGGTAGAGGCATGGGTGGAAGGGGGCGAGGTTTCCAGGGTAGAGGCATGATGGGCCAAGGCGGCCAGGGCTTCCAAGGTAGAGGCATGATGGGTCAAGGCGGCCCAGGCTTTCGCGGCAGAGGCATGATGGGCCAAGGCGGCCAGGGCTTCCAAGGTAGAGGCATGATGGGTCAAGGCGGTCCAGGTTTTCGCGGCAGAGGAATGATGGGCCAAGGCGGCCAGGGCTTCCAAGGTAGAGGCATGATGGGCCAAGGCGGCCAGGGCTTCCAAGGTAGAGGTATGATGGGCAGAGGCGGTCCAGGTTTTCGCGGCAGAGGAATGATGGGCCAAGGCGGCCAGGGCTTCCAAGGTAGAGGCATGATGGGCGGTCAAGGCCCGGATATGCCACCAACTCCGGATGTGAGACCATTCCCGCAGAATCCTCCCCAGGAAGATGTTTTAAGACCGGCGCCGCCAATGCGGCGGGGTAGAGGTATGGGCAGGCCGGACTCGGATATGCCGTCACCGCCGGAGTCGCGGATGCGAGGCAGAGGTATGGGCAGAAGAGGAGGCCCAGGGCCGTTTCCGGGACCAGGCGGAGTAGAACCAAAGCCTGATAATAATTAATTAAGTTCTCATTACATATAACCACCCTCCTTAAAAGGGCTGGATGTGCTGTATTACTGGCGCATCCAGTCTTTTTTTATTAGGCCTGGTACAAAGGTACAGATTAGGACTTTTTCAAATACCTTCTGATGTTTTCGGCAGACCGTCGTATAATCTCAGTATTTTGCTAACGACAATCCATGATGGTGGTTTCGGCCTGCTAAACAACTGTGTACGATTAGTATGTCTCATAGGCTCAATATACTATAGTAATCAAATTTTTTTGAAAAAAACGATTAAAAAAACTCTGTCTTAAGCGTCATATATATGAAAGAACAACATGGCAGCAATAAGTCAGAAGCAGTTAGCTGAATGGTATGAGGCTTATGGAACGGAACTGATGCTTTATGCCCGTCAGTGGAATCCGGATCAACAGGCTGAGGACATAGTTCAGGATGCGTTCATCAAGCTGTTGAAGCAGGGCAGGTGCCCGGAAAATGTCAGGGCATGGCTGTTTCGTGTGGTACGCAATGCCTCGATCAGTATAGTAAGACGCTTGCAGCAGGGACGACGGGCAGGGCGGAAGTTCCTGCACCGGGATGTCATGTGGTTTGAGTCTCGGCCTGAAAATCTGATTGACGCCCGGCTGGCTCAGGACATTTTGCAAACGCTGCCGTCGCATTTGTGTGAAATTGTCCTGTTGCGAATCTGGGGCCAGATGTCCCTTAAGGAAATAGCGCAAGTGATGAGCAAGTCTATCCCCTGGATTCATAATGAGTATAAGACGGCGTTAGAAATGATAAGAAAAAAACTGGAGCATTCATCATGTACAACAAAGAGAACCTGACCGGCGCCGAGCAGGAATTGGAATCTGTTCTTGGCCAATTGAAGCCGATTGCGAATACACTGAATCGTGATGTGTTGATGTTTAATGCCGGTCGTGCGACCGCCGGCAAGAGACGGCCATGGCAAATGCTCTCAGGTGTGTTGATTGTTTTATTGCTTTGCTCGGTGTGGGTCCGTCCTGACTTAAATGGGGCTCGGAGTTTGTCGTCCGGTCCCGGGCCGGGTGAGTTCCAGATGACGCAGACTCTGTATCAGCCTGTACAAGCCGAGTCTTCAGGTTCGTTGACGTACCCCATGCTGCGACAGAATATCGTAAAGTATGGGCTGGACGCTTTGCGGTTCCAGCAAGGCATGAGCCACAGTGAACCGCTTAAGAATCGGAAACAATTGCTGGAGAGTATGTTGTCGTCATAGTGATTGATCAGCTCTGAAGAGCTGTTATTTTAGACTTTGACCGGTCAGGTAAAACGTTAACCAGAAACCTTAAATTATGAGGGAGTGTCACAATGTATAAGAAATTCATTATATGGTATCTGATTGCAGCGTTAGGGGCTTTGCCTTTGTGCCCAGCCGTGCGCGGTGCAGATAAAACAACTGACAAGAGTGTCGAAGTAAGAACACTATTACTGGTGCCTGCTGCAGAGCCGGTACCAGCATTGTCTTATAGACTGTTGCCCCGTTACCTTGATCAGAAGGTCGGCAACGCCGCATTGTTCTATTATTCTGCAGCGGCCCTATGCCCGGATAGAGATCCCGGAGATCCCGAAGATATACAGAAAAAAATCAGCGATTGGCGTGACCTGCCCGTCGATCAGTTAGACCGCAAGGAAGTTGACGAGGCTTTGTCGTCTTTTTCGAATTGCTTCCATCAAATCAAATTAGCTGCTCAGCGAACCCATTGCCAATGGGAGTTGCCCCTGGAGGACGGCTTTGCCATGCAGATGCCGCACCTGTCGACCTTTCGCCGTATGATTATGGCGATGCAATTGCAGATACGCCTCAAGATTGCGGACAAACAAACTGATCAAGCCCTGGAAATGCTGCGACAAGGTTTGTACATGGGCAGGAGTATTGCACAGGGACCGACTGTTATTCAGGATTTGGTTGGAGTTGCCATCACAGCTCTGCTGCTTAAAGAGGTAGAAGGCCTGATGCAGATGCCGGATTCTCCTAATTTGTACTGGGCCCTGACTGCTCTTCCGGATCCCATGATTGATATGCACACATCACTTGAAAATGAGCGGGAAGTGCTGTTTGTGGAATTTCCGCAGTTGAGAAATCTGGAAAACGAGGTCTTGGCGCCTGCGCAGGCTTCAGCAGTCGTTTCCGATTTTATGAAAAAAATACAGACATTAGGCGGTGGAACGAGTGATATGCCTTTTCAGGGACTCTTGCCGGTCGGGTGGGTCATGATGCATTATTCCGATGCGAAAGAATTCCTGGCCCGTAAAGGATATTCTCAGGAAAGGATTGAAGCTCTGCCGGCTGCGCAGGCTGTTTTGATCTATCAGAAGCAGGAATACCTGGAAATGCTGGATAACTTTTTTAAGTGGTTTGAGCTTCCCTATTACCAGGCTCAGCCTCATCTGAAGCAAGCCGAAAAACGTCTTGACAATCATAGTCATACTAAAGGGATCAAGGTAAACCTTTTCACCACTTTGTTGCCGGCCTTGTCCAGGATTGCTTTCCTGCAAGCGCGTCTTGACCGAAATATTGCCCTGTTGCGAACCATAGAGGCGATACGCATGTTTGCCGCAGAACATTCCGGACAACTGCCCGGCTCTCTTGCCGAAATCAACTCCGTACCAATACCCTCAGATCCAGTGACAGGCAAGGATTTTATTTACCGTCGAATTGATGAACGAACCGCTCGTTTGGAAGCACCGGTTGCGCCTGCTGAAAGAAAAAAGCGACCAGTTTATGAACTGGCCATCAAGCCATAGAAACATTTATGAATATCCACTCTTATTGAGGAGCATAATTATGCAAACAAAAAGAAAAGTGAATCGGATTTTTTTGTTGATGTTCTGTTATTTTGTCGGCCTGAATGCTTTTGCCGCAGGTGCAACCACAGGGCTGGATCAGATTGTAGGGCCATGCATTGATGACCAGACATTTGCAGTTGTCCATCTGGATGTCGAAAAGCTGGATATTGATGCCCTTTTCGGCCGGGCCCTCAGTCTTGTAAACGAGCATGCCGATACTGATACCGCCAAACAAATACAGGACAACATTAACAACTTTAAGGCCCTGGCTGGTGCGCAATTGAATGATTTTCTGAAGGCTGGCGGCAGGGATATTTTTTTGGTGTTCAGCATGTACGACTTCCCATATTTTTTTGTGGCGGTTCCCATCCCTTCGGCTAATGATCAGGCAAAGTTGCCCGAGCAGATACAGAAGATTACAAAAGACTTCAATGTGGGAGAGATTGAGCTTCACGTGTCCGATGGGTTGATTCTGGTGGGACTGAAACGAACCATCACACGGCTTAAAACGGCATCCAAAGTCCGGTCCCAGGCCCTGGCGGCAGGTTTTCAGGCTTGCGCCAATACAACCGCTCAGGTGGTGTTGTTCCCCAATTCCGATCAACGGCGTATTTTAGCAGAAATGTTACCACAGATTCCGTCTGAATCCGGCAATATTAAATTAACAACACTTAGTGAGGACCTGCATTGGGCGGCTTTGGGATTCAATGGCCCGCCCTCGATTTCTTTGAATATTACGATTCAATCCCCCAATGCTGAGGGGGCGGACCGCGTGTTGACATTTGTCAACAATCTTTATGCCCTGGCGGGGCAATACAATGAGGCCCGGCCGCTCATACCGGAATTAGACCAGGTACTCAAACGGCTGACACCTCGCAGGCAAGGCAAACGCCTGCTTTTGCAGGTTGATTCTACGGCTGCGGACTCAATCATCAACGACTTTGTGGCTCCGTCCCTGCTGAAGGCCCGTGCGAAAGCTGCGCGTTATTCTTGTGGATCAAATCTCAAATGCATTGGCATGGCCCTGTTGATGTATTCTAATGATAATAAAGACAAGTTTCCTCCTGACCTGGAAATTCTGCTTACTAAAACATACCTCAATACTAATAAAATGCTGATATGTCCTGCAACCCAGTTACGAGATTCCTACATTTATCGCGGGGCGTCAATCACGACTTCTGACATTCCCATGATGATTATGGTTTATGAGAAATTGAGCAATCATGAAGGTGGACGAAATGTTTTGTTCTTAGACTGTCACGTGGAATGGGTGACGGAAGAACGCTTCCAGGAACTCATCAAAAGGGACAACGATTATCGCCGGAAAAAAGGACTTCCAGTAATACCGACCCAATAATACCGGCCCCAGCTCATAAAAAAAGAGACGCATTCTGTGCGTCTCTTTTTTTGTGCGCAGTCTTGAATGATCTACAATGTTATTATTGATATCTCGATTATTGCCGCCAGTAAATAGAGACATGAACTAATCACCAAACCGGTCATTAAATAAGGATAAACTATAAAAGAGGGTCTTCGTTTATGCTTGGGGGTTACGAATGCGGTGTGTTTTTATCGCCAATCGCTTGGGTAGGAGATGGATTCGGGTCGAATGCGAAACTTTCTGCACAGTTCGTCCAGAAGTGTTTCTATTCTCTTTATCTGAGAGTCTGTCAGGGTCATGGTTTTGCCGTCGGCTATAATGCAGATACGTATGGTTTGACTGGTGCCGTACCAGGTCGGGCCCGGTATGAGGGGCCATTGTCTTTTCCACTTTTCTGTTGCCTGTATTTGTCCGTCTTCGCCGCCGCTGCCGTTACATAAACAGAAGTGGAAGTTAACATCGTCAGGACTGGTCAGGCCGCTGTGTGTTGCCAACTGCTCAATATTGCCTGATTTGGTGCCGCTGTAGTAAATCTCGATACGGTTCCAGCGGTCCGGGGACTGGGTGGCCGGGGAGTAAATGGCTTTTTGGACAGGGTCGAGCCGGTAATATGTCCAAAGAGAAAACGGCCCGGCAGATGGCGGGTGATGACCCAGGGCCATAAGGATAATCGCCCCGACTGTCATCGAAGCCAGCAGCATCGCCAGGACTTTTGTTACTCTTGACTTGTTCGCCATAGTCTCATCCATGAGAGTCAGCGTCTCAACTTATTTACAAAATTTCGTCCTTGAACTCAATAGCCAACAGATGCTCAAGTTCCTATCCTGCACCAATTGAATTTATCCTAAAACAACCGGCGCACAATACGTTCCTTATCCAATGAAAGTACAATCCTTTATACTATAAACATCGGCACCTTCCAACGAATTACTCCAAATTTTGGCGGGAATTATCTAATTTATCTTTGCATGTTTGCCAGATTGCAGCATCGTCCGAAAAGAAGGGGAAAATCCTCTATGATATTAATATTCAGTAAATTTTTTGTAAGGCATGAAAAAATGGAACACCTCACAATTAGCCTGTTATAAATATGTTGATTTATGAAATTGTGGTTTGTAAGATTTAGTTTGCGAAAACAAAATGAAACGCCTGCGGTAAAAGCGCAGGACAAAAAGATCCCCGCTTTTTTGGGAATGAGAAAAGGGAGCTGTGCTATAATGACAAGTTATTTGGAAACGGGAAGAAAAGAAACTGTACCGGAATATGATACCGGGCAAGATTTGTTTGGCCCGCTGTCTGCCGTGCAAATCACCCAATTGACCGACCAGGGATGCAGCTGCGAGGACTGGTCGGGAGTCCAGGTTGCCGACGGCTTCAAAGCGGAAACAGTAAAGTCAACGCACTTTTGCGGGCGGGTTAAATTGGGTGTATTTGAAAAGCAGATATCTTTTTTCGGCGGTGTAAAGAAGCCGGCCGGGATTAGTCATGCTACGATTCACAACTGCACTATCGGCAATAATGTATATATAAGTCATGTCCGGAACTACATCGCAAACTATATAATCGAAGACGAAGTGGTGATAGATAATATCGACCTGCTTGCGGTGGAAGGAAAAAGCAGGTTCGGCAATGGGACGGAGGTTGCTGTTGTTAATGAATCAGGAGGCAGGGAAATACCGATTTATGACCAGTTATCGGCCCATACGGCTTATGTAATAGCGTTTTATCGCCACCGGCCGGAAGTAATTGGCAGACTGCAGCAAATGATAGCAGACTATTCGGCCTCTGTTAAAAGCTCAATGGGCGTAGTGGGTAAAGGGGCCAGACTTCTTAACTGCCGGATTATCAAGAACGTCAAAGTAGGTGCGGCAAGCTTGGTAGAGGGTGTGAGCAGATTGGAGAACGGCTCGATTAACAGTTGTGCGGAGGACCCGGTTTATATTGGGCCGGGTGTTTTTGCGGAAGATTTTATTGTTTGCGACGGCTCGAAGATTACGGATGGGACAATAATATCTAAATGCTTTATCGGCCAGGGAACCGTATTGGCCAAGCAGTATTCGGCGGAGAACTCAGTATTCTTCGCGAACTGCGGCGGATTTCACGGCGAGGCCTGCTCGATATTCGCCGGGCCTTATACCGTGACACATCATAAGTCCACGCTCCTGATTGCCGGGTTGTTTTCCTTTTTAAACGCCGGCAGCGGAACCAACCAAAGCAATCACATGTATAAACTGGGACCAACCCATCAGGGGATTGTCGAGCGAGGCTCGAAGACCGCGAGCGATTCGTATATTCTCTGGCCGGCAAAAGTCGGAGCGTTTACCGTTGTGATGGGCCGGCATTATAAGAATTCTGACACTTCTGATTTGCCTTTTTCGTACCTTATCGAGCACGAAGACGAAAGCGTTCTTGTTCCCGGTGTTAATTTGCGCAACGTGGGAACTGTTCGTGATGCGCGAAAATGGCCGAGACGCGACAGGCGAAAAGACAAAAGAAAACTGGACTATATAAATTTCAAACTTTTAAGCCCATATACGATTCAAAAGATGCTCAACGGCTGCCGGTTGCTTGCGAACCTCAAAGCGACATCGGGACAGAACACCGATTACTTTACCTATCATAGTGTCAAGATTAGCAACTCGGCGCTGGACAGAGGGATTAGACTATACCGGATAGGTATTGATAAATTTTTGGGCAATTGTCTGATTAGTCGGCTTGAAAACAAACAGTTCAACAATGTTGATGAGCTTCGAGAGGCGCTGATTCCGGAAACCAAAGTTGGGCCCGGGAAATGGGTGGATCTGGCGGGCTTGTTTGCACCGGAACAGGCCGTGCAGAAGATGCTCAGCGATATCGAAAACGGCATTATCGACTCACTGGAGCATCTTGCAGAAGCATTTGAATCTATGTATAAAAGTTATCCTGCATACGAATGGGCCTGGGCGTCCAACGTTTTGCAGCAGCATTTAGGCAAAATGCTTGACAGGATAACGCCGGATGATATTATTGGGCTGGTAAATAAATGGAAAACGGCTGTCGTAGAGCTTGACCGAATGATTTATACCGATACGAAAAAAGAATTTGCCGAGACCGCACAAATAGGATACGGGCTTGACGGCGGTAAAGAAACAATGCGGCACGATTTCGAACAGGTGATAGGGACGTTTGAAGAAAATAATATCGTTTTGGAAATCAAAAAACATATAGCCAGCAAGACGGCACTTGGTGATAAGCTTATCAGTCAAATACAACAATTGAACGGACAGTAGCGAAGAATATTTTCCAGGTGTTGCTTTACGAATAAATCTATTAATAATGTAAACCCGCAGTACAGCGTTGAGCTTTTTTAATTCCCGCTGGCCGATTGGAATCGAGGGCAAGATTAGCGGCAAATACAGACGTTGGTTTAGAATTAGCAGGGCCCCGGATAACGGCCGGGGCTAAACAATAATGACAGTGAACGATATTTAGACGAGGACAAATTTATGAGAGTGATAATTGAACCGAATTATGAGCTGGCATCCCAATGGAGTGCTAATTACATAGCCAAAAGCATCAACGAATTTGGACCAAGCCAGGCCAAACCTTTTGTGTTGGGGCTTCCCACGGGCTCTTCGCCACTGGGAATATACGCGGAGCTTATAAAACTGAATAAAAAAGGTGTGGTTTCTTTCAAAGATGTTATTACCTTTAATATGGATGAGTATGTGAACCTGCCCAAGGAGCATGCCGAGAGCTATTATTCATTCATGTGGAACAACTTTTTCAGCCACATAGACATTAAGAAAGAAAATGCCAACATTCTCAACGGCAATGCCGATGACCTCGATGCCGAATGCGCGAGCTATGAAGAAAAAATAAAAAAGGCCGGCGGCATTAAGCTGTTCTTGGGGGGTATCGGTCCCGACGGCCATATAGCGTTTAACGAGCCGGCTTCGTCATTATCTTCGAGAACACGCGTTAAGAAACTTACTTACGATACCCTCGTGGCAAATTCGCGATTCTTTGACGGCGACGTCAACAAAGTACCCAAGACCGCCTTAACTGTCGGTGTAGGGACTGTTATGGACTCCGAAGAGGTGCTTATTATTGTTAACGGCCATAATAAAGCCCGCGCGTTGCAGCATGCCATTGAAGGCGGTGTAAATCATATGTGGACAATCAGTGCTCTTCAAATGCACCACAGGGGCATTATCGTCTGTGATGAAGAGGCAGCGGTTGAGCTGAAAGTCGGCACGTTAAAATACTTTAAGGACATTGAGTCGGAGAATCTCGACCCGGCCACACTTCTGAAATCATAGGCGCTGATTACAATAACGGATTATTGGGGCTGAGGTACCATCATCGGCGGTGCCGAAGATGTAGGCTCTTTACCGGGCGGGTAAACTATGTTTGCCGCGGCCTTTAGAGAATCGATATACTTTTTGGTCAGCTCAGCCTGTTTTTTCTGCGCCAGTTGTTTTATGAGGCCGGCTTTGGCCTGTTCGAATGTAGTGGTTCCGGCTTCCTTGCGGTCTGTGACCTTTATTATATGGTATCCGAAACGGGTCTCGACAAGATCGCTCACCTTTCCTTTTTCCATCGCGAATGCGGCTTTATCGAAAGGCGGTACCATCCGGCCTCTTTCGAAGAATTCCAGATCGCCGCCCTGTACCGCCGATGGGCAGTCTGAGTTGGCTTTGGCTAATGCGGCAAAGTCGGCTCCTTCTTTGATTTGTTTAAGCAGGTCCTCGGCTTTCGCTTTGGCCTTTGCTTTTTCCTGGTTGGGGTCGGCGGCATCGGCTTTGGGCGTTATAAGGATATGACTCGCTCTTACCTGTTCTTTTGTCTCGAACTGTGTTGGATTTTCATCATAGTACTTTTTAGCTTCCTCTTCTGTAATATTTACCTTGCCTGCCGATTGAGCGTCCACAATCTTCTGATATGCCATTCCCTTTTCAACCTGCTGTTTTATTTCGTCAAAGCTTCTGCCGGATTCGGCTGTTGTCTTTTTGAAATCTTCCAATGACATTGGTGTTTCCTGGTTAGCTAACAATTGTTTTATCTGGTTAATCACATCTTCTTCAGAAATTACGATGTTGGCTTCTTTTGCCTTTTCTTCTAACAATTGTCTTACGATTAGTTGGTCGAGGATTTGCTGCTTGATCTGTTTTTCGAATGCCTGAGCAAAGGCCGGCGGCAACGGTTTGTTCTGCTGGGCCATTCTGGCAAGCTGGGGCTGGACGATTTTTTGCACCTCGGCCTCGGTAATATCGACGCCGTTGACAGTTACAGCAACACTATTAGCGGGTTCTTCCGGGGCCGTCAGCTCGGTTAAATTTGTGCTGGTTTCAGCTTCGGTTTTGGTTTCGGCTTCTATTTTGGTCTGGGCAGGTTGAGGTATATTTGTATCGGCCTGCTCTGACTGTTTCTGTTTACAGCTCAAACCACAAACAGCAAAGAACACCACAACAATGATTAATACTTTCGAATAAAAAAAGAAACTTCTCATTTTTTGTCCTTTCACGACTTTAAAACACAAAAAAACCCTTAACGAAGGGCACTTATCAGCATTATTTCGTGAAAAAGTGAATATGTCAAGCTATTTCCAAGTTTCAACCGTTATTATCATCTTGGATGTCTGTTTCGTTCCAAGCCACTGCCGCTTAGTTTTGCCGGACAAACAGCGGGGACTGCGAATAATGAATTCTTTGTACAAATACCCATTGAGTGATAGAATATCGGCGTAAAATCATTGTTTGATAATTAAAAAAATCATAAGGACGGTTCGCGGAGGCGTTTCTTTTGATTTGGGAGACTTGTATGGATAAAAATTCTGTCAGCAAGATGACTATTACCGGCAGAGAGCGCGTACTCAAGGCGCTCAGTTATGAGCCTGTTGACCGTGTGCCTGTGGATTTAGGCGGGACCCTCGGGACTGGTGCCCACGTCAGTGTTATAGCGAACCTGCGCTGTGTGCTCGGTCTGGATAAGCCGGGGACACCTGTAAGAGTTGTCGAGCCTTATCAAATGCTTGGTGAAGTTGCGGCCGATTTGCGGGATATGCTTTGGATTGACGCGGTGAACCTTCCCGGGCCGAGGAATCATTTTGGTTTCGCGAATGAAAACTGGAAACCATGGAGAACCTTTGACGGTACGGACGTGCTGGTTCCGGAGAAGTTCAATACGGAGCCGGAACCTAACGGTGATATTCACCAGTATCCGCAAGGTGATAAATCCGTGCCTGCTTCGGGGCGGATGCCCAAAGGCGGGTTCTATTTCGATGATATTATACGGCAGGGGCCGATTGACGAAGCCAAACTTAATCCTGCTGATAATCTTGAGGACTTTGCACTGCTGAGCGAAGAGGATTTGAAAATTTACGAGCGGCGGGCGCGCGAGCTTTATGACAATACCGACCTTGCGATTACGACAGGACTTCCGGGGACGGCTTTCGGTGATATAGCGCTGGTTCCGGCGGCTTTTATGAAACATCCGAAAGGAATTCGTGATATCGAAGAATGGTATATCAGCACGATTTCGCGAAGAGAATATGTTAAAGAGGTTTTTGCCGGACAGACGGAAATCGCTATCAAGAATCTCGAGGGGATTTACCAGGCTGTGGGAAACAGGATACATGCCGTATGGCTGGACGGGACAGACTTAGCTGCGCAGAATACGTTGTTCTGCGGCCCGGATACTTATAAAGAGCTTTATCTGCCGTTCAGCAGGAAGCTTAACGATTGGATTCACACCCACACTAAATGGAAGACAATGAAACACTGTTGCGGAGGCTGTGAGCCTTTGATCGAGGGATTCATAGAGGCGGGCTTCGATATCCTAAATCCCATTCAGACCTCGGCGAAGGGTATGGATCCAAAGCTATTGGTAGAGAAATACGGCGGCAGGATAATTTTCTGGGGCGGCGGCGTGGATACTCAACAGGTGCTGCCATTCGGCGAGCCCGAGCAGGTACGCCGGCAGGTTGCCGAACGGCTCGAGATATTCAATGCCAAAAAGGGTTTTGTATTCAGCACTATCCACAATATTCAGTGTAATACGCCGGTCGAAAACGTATTGGCGATGTTCGGGGCGCTGGGCAGAAAAGTAACAAAATAAAAGCGGCATAATATCAGAGAAAGGAATCTAAAATGCTTAGAGGCTGTTTAAAAAGACAATTTCCGCTGCGAACGGCTGCAATTCTTTTTGTGATATCGTTATTTGTGTGGGGCGGCTGTCTCGGCGGGAGCAAAATCAATACTAAAGATACCGGTCCGAGACACATCATCGATTTGAACGGTACATGGGAGATAGCGCAGGGCTCGATGGATTTAGTGCCGGAGGGCTTCGGGCATAAGGTGCCTGTGCCGGGGCTTATCGATATGGCCAGGCCCGCTTTCGAGGAGGTCGGGAAAAAAAGCGAAGAGCGTCAGGCGTTCTGGTATCGGCGGACATTTACCGTCGAAGGAAAGATTCCGGATGTTGCAATATTAAAGATTCACAAGGCAAAGTATGGAACGAAGGTGTTTCTTAACGGCGAGCTGGCGGGTGAGCATCTGCCGTGTTTTACGCCGGCTCTGCTGGATGTGAAGAAATTTCTTAAGGATTCAGGCGGAGAAAATGAACTCATCGTGCGAGTGGGTGCCGACCGTGAGAGTTTGCCGGAAGGTATGCCGGGAGGCTGGGACTTTGAGAAGTATCTGTATATCCCCGGCATATATGATTCGGTTGAGCTGATTCTGACAGGCAAACCCTATATTGTAAACGTGCAAACCGTTCCGGATATTTCGGAAAACGAGGTCCGGGTTGTGACGGAAGTACAAGGGCCTTCTGAGTCGGGATACGGTTCAGTCTCATACGAAGTAACAGAAGTAAATACAGGCAAGCTTGTTGGCACAGTAGAAAGCAGTGGCATTGCTTTTTCTTATGGGACAATAAAGCTTAACACCAGTATCCCGATAGAAAACTGCAAGCTATGGACTCCTGAGAGCCCTTTTCTGTACGAGCTTAAGGTAAACACCGGCGCCGACATAGTGCGGGTTCGGTTCGGGATGCGGTCTTTTCAGTTTGATAAGGAAAGCGGCCGGGCTGTTCTGAACGGAAAGCCATATATTATGCGCGGCACGAATGTGTGCGCATATCGTTTCTTTGAGGATGCCGAGCGGGGCGACAAGCCCTGGCGGAAAGAATGGGTCCGCCGGCTTCATCGCAAGTTCAAGAGTATGCACTGGAATTCGATTCGCTACTGTATCGGTTTTCCGCCGGAGCTATGGTATGAAATTGCAGATGAGGAAGGCTTTTTGATTCAGGATGAGTTTCCCATCTGGCTGCTTAGTAAAGCCCCGGAAAATCCAAAGAGCGAGAAGATAATTCCGGAATATACCGAGTGGATGCGCGAGCGGTGGAATCATGCCTGTGTTGTAATCTGGGACGCGCAGAATGAGAGCGTGACTCCGGAAACAGGCAAAGCTCTAAGCGCAATTCGGCATCTGGATTTGTCCAATAGGCCGTGGGATAACGGCTGGGCCGAGCCTCAGAGCAATGCCGATTGTGTTGAAACCCATCCCTATTTTTTTTCCAAGTTATGGAATGAGTATTGGGCTGATGATAAGAAATTCGCCCTGTCGGATATGGCGAATGTTTCCGGCCGACCCTCAGTTAGAAAGGAACAGGAAAGCTCTAATCTGCCCATTATTCTTAATGAATACGCATGGTTATGGCTCAATCGCGACGGAAGCACCACCTGTCTGACCGGAAGTATTTACGATAAGCTGCTCGGTCCCGGCTCGACCGCAGCCCAACGGCGACTGCTTTATGCTCGTTATCTGGCGGCCCTTACCGAATTCTGGCGTGGCCATCGACAATGCGCCGGTGTGCTGCACTTCTGCGGATTGGGGTATTCCAGAGCCGGTGACAAGCCCAGGCCTGAAGGTGGCGCGACGAGCGACCACTTTATTGACCTGGAAAGCCTCACTTTTGAGCCGAACTTCGAGCGGTATGTCCGTGATGCCTTTTCTCCGGTGGGATTGATGATTGATTTTTGGGATGATGAGATTCCCGGCGGGACCGAGCGGTCGTTAAAGGTCTTTGTTATAAATGACCTGCATAAGGAATGGAAGGGAACTGTTAGCCTGCGGATTGTTCGTGGTAACAGTACTATTGCCGAGCAAACCAGGGATTGTACTGTTAGTCCTCTTGGAAGAGAGATATTGACATTCGAACAAAAGTTTCCGCAGCAGAATGGAGAGTATCAGATTATCGGGGAATTGATTAAGGTTGATGGTGCTGTCGTTCGCAGTCTGCGAGACTTTAAGATAGTATCGGCTGGCAATTAGTGTTGAATTTATCGGCATAATTTTGGAGGACAAAAAAATGAGCACGAACTCAAGTACGCGTCGTGATTTTCTTAAAGCGCTGGGATTGTGTGCATCAGGCGTTGCCGTTTCCGGGTGCGGCGGCCCAGCCGGACGCGCGGTGTATAGAGCACCTGCCGAAAAACCGAATATCCTCTGGATTACGTGCGAAGACGTCAGCAGTCCTTACTTAGGCTGTTATGGTGACATTTTTGCCAGAACGCCGAATTTAGACAGGCTGGCTGAGGAAAGTGTGCTATATACAAAAGCATTTGCGACCGCCCCGGTATGTGCGCCTTCGCGTTCGTGCCTTGTAACCGGGGTGTATGCAACTTCTACGGGCACGCAGCATCTGCGTTCGGATGTAAAATTGCCGAGAGAAATAAAGTGTTTTCCGGAATATCTTAGGGCGGCCGGCTATTACTGCTCAAACAATTACAAAAAAGATTATAACTTCAAAGATGTAAATGTGTGGGACGAATCGAGCGATACCGCTCATTGGCGAAGACGCAAGCCGGGTCAGCCGTTTTTCAGCGTGTTCAACTTTACCTCTACGCACCAGGGGCAGATTAACGGTTCCGATGAGGAGTTCTTTGATAATTATACATCGAAGCTAAAATCAGAAGAACGCCATGACGGCAAAAAAATCCCTCTTCCGCCATACTATCCTGATACTCCGTTTGTTCGGAAAATATGGACCCGTTATTACAACCTGATTACTTTTATGGACAAGCAGGTCGGCGATTTGCTCAAAGAGCTTAAAGCCGACGGTTTGGCTGATAATACGATAGTTTTCTTTTTCTCAGATCACGGCCTTGGACTTCCTCGATTCAAAAGAACACTTTACGATTCCGGCCTTCATGTGCCGTTAATTATTCATTTTCCCAGGCGGTATCAACACCACTCTCCGCTCAGGGCGGGCAGGAGGACCGACAGATTAGTCAGCTTTGTTGATTTCGCTCCGACTGTGCTGAGTCTGGTCGGGTTACCCATCCCGGGTTATATGCAGGGTAATGCGTTCCTTGGCGCAATGGCGGGGTCGTCGCGGGAATATATATTTGGGGCATCCAGCCGGGTAGATGAGGCCTATGAGATGTCACGCTGTGTTCGCGATAAGCGATATAAGTATATTCGCAATTATATGCCGCATTTGCCTTATATTCAGCCGAGCGAATATCCGGACAGGGCTGAGATTATGCAGGAGCTGCGCAGGGTGGTCGCTGAAGAAAATCTCACGGATGTGCAAAAACTGCACTGGACGCCGACCAAACCGCTTGAGGAGCTTTACGATACATTGGCGGACCGGCATGAAATAAACAACCTGGCTGAAATGCCCAAAGCCCGCAAAATTCTTGAGAAGATGCGCAGAGTGCACCGCAGCTGGATGGTCGAGACGCATGATACGGGGTTGTTGCCGGAGGCTGAGATGCATATTCGTTCTGAAGGTTCGACGCCTTATGAAATGGCGCAGCAAATCAGTAAGTATCCTCAATGGCGCATTCTGGATGCGGCTGATTTGGTTGGCAGAGGGCCGAGTAATATTCCGAAACTGATAAGGTTGTCGAGCAGTTCGGACAGTACCGTTCGCTACTGGTCTGTTGTAGCTTTGAGTGTTCTCGGTTCCGGGGCGCCGCAAACGGTAAAGTCGCTGAACGAACGGCTGGGAGATTTGAGCCCGAACGTGCGGTTTGCCGCGGCCGGTGCATTATGCAAGCTGGGGCTGTGCGAAAATGCTTTGGGTGTGTTGGCTGAAGGTCTGGAAGAGCAGCGGGAGGAAACGGTCCTGTACGCCGCACGCGAGATACAGAGTCTTGGCAGCAAGGCCCGTCCGATTGTTCAGCAGATGAAAGACATTCGTCAACAATACACAAATGCGGACGGGACACCTATAAATAACAATCATGCGATGTTTATCGACTGGGCCCTGAAGAATGCCCTTGAAAATTG
>Ga0307380_10002402_pt1 | contig 26712 bp, 19 predicted proteins | sample UN3MG_FD_202239 | JGI IMG/M metagenome (GOLD analysis project Ga0307380, IMG submission 202239) | Soil microbial communities from Risofladan, Vaasa, Finland - UN-3 | ecosystem: Environmental > Terrestrial > Soil > Coastal area > Acid sulfate soil | place: Finland: Risofladan, Vaasa | collected... | reverse complement strand
ATAGCTTCAATGGGGCCGCGGCACGAAGCCGCGGAATATCCGCACAACGAATGCATCTCCGAGGTAGCCACTGCGGCTTCAATGGGGCCGCGGCACGAAGCCGCGGAATATACGGCCACTGGCGCAGTCGGCGTGCTGTAGTCATGCTTCAATGGGGCCGCGGCACGAAGCCGCGGAATATGAGTTTGACGACGAAGAACTGTTCGACCGCGCGGGGGCTTCAATGGGGCCGCGGCACGAAGCCGCGGAATATACAGCGGCAGAGAAGCGGGCCGACGCGCTACAGGAGCTTCAATGGGGCCGCGGCACGAAGCCGCGGAATATCACGAACTGCCGTCCGAACCCGGGCCCGCGTTGCATGCTTCAATGGGGCCGCGGCACGAAGCCGCGGAATATCGACAAATCGGCGCCGTCACGCATCCGCCAGTCCTCGCTTCAATGGGGCCGCGGCACGAAGCCGCGGAATATAACGTCATCCTGGCGCACGTAGAGCCGGGCGTGAGTCTGCTTCAATGGGGCCGCGGCACGAAGCCGCGGAATATGTGTTGAACACCGACCCTAATCCGCTCGCCATACCGGCTTCAATGGGGCCGCGGCACGAAGCCGCGGAATATCATAAAGGTCCATCCCGCCCTCACCGGCCATGATATAGCTTCAATGGGGCCGCGGCACGAAGCCGCGGAATATTCGGCGGAAACGGAGATCACGGACCCAGCGATATAGCTTCAATGGGGCCGCGGCACGAAGCCGCGGAATATTATCGCCATCATGCTCACCGGAGGCGATACCGCATAGCTTCAATGGGGCCGCGGCACGAAGCCGCGGAATATGCTGAAGTACGAAATTATGTAGTCGTCTGAGGGCGGCTTCAATGGGGCCGCGGCACGAAGCCGCGGAATATCCGCACAACGAATGCATCTCCGAGGTAGCCACTGCGGCTTCAATGGGGCCGCGGCACGAAGCCGCGGAATATCGATCGGATGCAGTGCATGGCGAAACGATTGTGATGTCGCTTCAATGGGGCCGCGGCACGAAGCCGCGGAATATCAAGGTGGATACTTTTTGTGTCTGGCACGCACCAAGCTTCAATGGGGCCGCGGCACGAAGCCGCGGAATATGGGGAAAGAATCTTTGCCAGGGCCGGATAGCGATAGCGCTTCAATGGGGCCGCGGCACGAAGCCGCGGAATATCACCCGGGGCGGATCCAGCTTCTTGATGTTCAGATACGCTTCAATGGGGCCGCGGCACGAAGCCGCGGAATATCCTGCCCACGCAGCACGGATTCTATGCCATCGCATAGCTTCAATGGGGCCGCGGCACGAAGCCGCGGAATATAGTCGGGCGGTACGCATTCAAGAACAGGTACTCTCTGGCTTCAATGGGGCCGCGGCACGAAGCCGCGGAATATTATACCACTACCGCGCTCCCGGCGTGGCCGAATGCGCTTCAATGGGGCCGCGGCACGAAGCCGCGGAATATTCCGGACCTTCGTTCAGTGCCGTCTCAGGGTGCTCGTGGGCTTCAATGGGGCCGCGGCACGAAGCCGCGGAATATCGTAAGAACCACAACAGGGGGCGGCCTCCGGAAACTGGCTTCAATGGGGCCGCGGCACGAAGCCGCGGAATATCAGCTCTACGGCCAAGATGGCCCTTGCCCAATCCGCTTCAATGGGGCCGCGGCACGAAGCCGCGGAATATCGTGTTCTCCTCTCGCGAGGGAGATCAAACCAGTTACGCTTCAATGGGGCCGCGGCACGAAGCCGCGGAATATCATCACAACCTCCCTTCTACCACTTGGTTAGAAAATGCTTCAATGGGGCCGCGGCACGAAGCCGCGGAATATGACAAGGGCGCGGAGCCCACAGCAGGCGAGGCCAAGCTTCAATGGGGCCGCGGCACGAAGCCGCGGAATATCGGACAACACGGGGCCGGGTCTCGCGAAGATCCAACGCTTCAATGGGGCCGCGGCACGAAGCCGCGGAATATCATGGCGGCCTTTCGCTACCGGCCTACAGTCAGACGAGCTTCAATGGGGCCGCGGCACGAAGCCGCGGAATATGCAACAGCGGCCCGGTAGTCATGTCGGGCGCGTGGGCTTCAATGGGGCCGCGGCACGAAGCCGCGGAATATTCTCCGCGCTCACGTTGCTGACGACTCTGAACCTGTAGCTTCAATGGGGCCGCGGCACGAAGCCGCGGAATATGTCGAGTGGAAGAAGCGTAAGAAGGAGTGGAACAAGCTTCAATGGGGCCGCGGCACGAAGCCGCGGAATATCCGGGTCTTGAGGGCAAGCTGGTGATCGCCCTAATGCTTCAATGGGGCCGCGGCACGAAGCCGCGGAATATCGTGCCTGACAATGCAGGGAGTAGCGGCCATATGTGCAGCTTCAATGGGGCCGCGGCACGAAGCCGCGGAATATAATAACCGACAAACGTCTCAAGATGTGAGAATACATGCTTCAATGGGGCCGCGGCACGAAGCCGCGGAATATATCCTCAAGTCGCGGATTGGCCCGGCGCTTTTTATGCTTCAATGGGGCCGCGGCACGAAGCCGCGGAATATTGCCTGCATGGTGTTTGTGTCCGAGTCAATACCTGGCTTCAATGGGGCCGCGGCACGAAGCCGCGGAATATCGGCACATCGACAGCGGTCGTGTGTGACAATGTACTGCTTCAATGGGGCCGCGGCACGAAGCCGCGGAATATCAGATAAAAGCGGACTACTGGAAGGCGCGAAAAGAAGCTTCAATGGGGCCGCGGCACGAAGCCGCGGAATATAGCGGGCAGTATTTCATTTGTACTTTCGCACTGTTGCAGCCAGCTTTGCGAGTACATCTGTTTGTTTCTCGAATTCAACTGCATCACCTCCTCTCAACTCCTTGATTGTACTCGATCTGATTTCTTTTCATCTTTAACTTTATTATCGCTCCACGTCACCTCTCGCAACGGTTCGGCGGCTGTATCAAATTACCCTGGGATGCCTAGTCTCAATCGACATGGGAACACCAAGTGTCTCGATCTCCTTGATGGTGCGACCTTCGGATGGGCCTAGATCAACTATCATTACCTTGTCCTCGGCATGATCTATCAGATCATGGAGAGCCGAGCGCATTTTAACCCGTTCAGCAGGCGTTAGATCGCAGATGAAAACCGAGAGTTGCAGGTGCTGTCCGAAACCTTTCATTTTCCTGAACACTTTCCTCCAACGCTTGCCATCGCTGATGTCATACGTCACGATGTGCAGCCTCCTCATTTATCACCTCGTGATGAAGGCTGGGTAATCGGAAATCTCTCCCGCCAAAAATCTTCCAAGCAACCTCGCCTGTATACCCAAAACACGCCGGTAGCTGAGTACATACCCGAACACCGGGTGAGTGACTTCTTGGCTCATCCTTCGCTCGTACGTCTTGATGAACTTCCGCCTACCGGAAGCGGTGAGCGCAACGCCCCCCATTGTCTCGATGAAGTCACTGCCCTTGACCTCACCATTGTTAATCGAGGTCAAGACCACCGAGTCGGCTATCAACGGCCGGAACTCCTCCATCAGATCGAGCGCCAGCGCCGGCCGACCATAGCGAGGCTGATGAAAGAAGCCCAGCAACGGGTCGAACCCTACGGCAAGCAATGTCGCCGTCCATTCACGCGCCAGCATGGCATAGGCCAAGGAGAGCATGGCATTGACCGAGTCCTTTGGTGGACGGCGGTTACGATGTCGAAAATCGAAAGCGATATCATCCGCGGCGATCATTCCCGGAAAGCTTCCGAAGTAACGCTGAGCCGCCATCCCCTCGATACCAAGGAGTGACCCGAGATTCTCGGCCTCCTCCGCGCGCCGCGCATCCTCCCTGAGTAACCTAAGAACTTCCTTGTCGAGACTGCGAGTATTACGACGCAACATGGTTCGGCAGTTCGTGATTTTGGCGTGGACGAATCGCCGAGCCAATGCCAGGCATCGTCTGGGATCCCGCGAGGCATCGAACTGACGTAGCCGCAGTTCGACGTTCTTGTGAATCATTCCATGGGTGATGCCGTAGAACCAACCTCCCATCGAAAGATACGATATCGAGATCCCTCGCTTGCAGAGTTCCTGGATAGCGGGCGTGCTCACCTGTATGGCCCCGAAGAGCACGACATGTGAGATTTCCTGAAGACGTGCCTCGGCGAGGAGTTCTTCCCGGGCCATGATCTTAAGCGTGTCCCCGTCCTTGCCTATCCTGGCACCCTGGTGTTGAACGTGGAGCGGGAGCGCGTCGTCTCTGGCCGTGAAAAGCATACGCGGCGGCGCGCTATCGCCGTCGGACTCCACGAACCGGATCTCGTCCGGCAGGCAGATCGGCGCGAGTGCACAGCGCGGGCATTTAGGGCTATCCTCGAGCGGTGGCGGAATGACACCTTCCTCTGATGCGCGCCGAAACTCCTCAGTGAGCCGTATGGTCTGTGCCACAAGCGCATCGTCGAAAGACACGCGAACGCGCTCACGCGAACCCGCGAAGTAGATGACTCCCTCGCTGCACTCGAATCCGTTCTCGCGCAGGATGACCCCCTGGGCGCAGAGCTGGACTTTCTCCGGTTCCCATACCCCGCCCGCAACGTGCGGGCGCTTACCACGCTTATACTCAACTGGTGTCACGCAGGACCCCTGCCCTTCGACGAGATCGATCTTGGCCGTCAAACCGAGTTTCTCTGATGTCATCGACACCGCTCTTTCGCAAACGGGCTTATCTTCCCCGCCTTCATCGTCCCGGGCACGCTTCCTACGCGACCGCTGCCGGTCTACCCGCCGATGCTGAAATCTGCCGTCGAGCGTGTCGACGCTATCCTGAAACTCTCCCTGCACCCACATCAGGTATCCGAGCCGCGGGCAGTAAGCGTACTCGTTGAGCATCCGCACGGGGATCGGCGGATCGCCCCCGGGCCCACGAGGCCGGATATCACCGGCCTCCGGGCGCGAGGGCGTCTTGGCGGAGTCAGGCTGGTTGCCATTTTCTTCCATGATTTCCTTCTTGCCGGTTGTCAAAGAACCTTGCTGCAACTTCAACGGCTTTTCGTCCGTCACCCGTTCCTGGAACTCGCCGGCCCGGTCGGCGTCACGATATCGCGCTTGTTCTTGCCCCTGCCCTCGGTCCGCCGCGCCTTCGGCGTGTGGTCGTTCGAGAATGCCGACGCCGAATCGGCGAACAGAACGAGCACTGCCTCCTTGCCCGCCTCCTCCACGCCACCACCAAACATCGGTGTGACTACCCTAACGGTGAGATCCAGCTTCTCGTACCTCGCCCAGGGATCAGCATTTGATGGTGCTTTCGGACAATCCTTCAAACTTCGCGTCATGAGCAAACCCTCCTATTGCTCTTCCTTCAGCGGCACACGAGTATCATGGGCCTCTCTCCTTTCCATCTATGACGAACAGCCCGAGGCCGAAGAAACGCCCTCCTCCGATGCAGATCGGGCCCGGCACCTGCACCGGTTTTCCACCTTCGTCGCGCCACTTGAGCCTTACGTGATAGCGTGGGTACCGGCGCAGGTGGCTAGGCACGCCATAGCGATCGGCCAGGTCGACGCCGGGCCAGAAACCGCTCTTACGCCACTCTATCTCCGCGTGATCCGCAAGAACCTGGGAAAAACCTGCCTGTTTGATCGCCTTGCGGATCAAGCCGTCGATGCGATTGCTCAGGCCATCCAGCAGTCGCCTCTGTTCCTCGGTGCTTGTCCCATGATTTAAGCGCCTACGGTAGTGTCCTGGATCGTCATAGCCTGGTAGGACCATGGGCGTGACGGTAGACCAGGATGAGGCGGGTTGCGTGTACTGCCGGACGATCTTCTCATTTGTAGGAATGATGGAGAGAAGGGCAACCGGTTTCTTACTTCCCTCGTCAACCAGTTCCTGGCCGGACAAGCTGCGCCGCGCCCAGGCGATCTCGGCATCGCAGTTCTCTGCCAAGGCGGACAAGATTACCCGACGGACACTGCCAACAACGCAGGATTTACCGTCGCCTCGACCCTCGATGCTGGGCAAGGGCATGTATACGAAGCGCCGCGAACCGACCGCGACGTGTCCCTCGCGGCTCTTCGACTCACCATGTCCCAGAACAAAGGTGTTTATCCTGGCTTCGTCCCAGCCGGCGCGTTCGGCCGCGAGCCTTGTGGCGTGGCGCACCATACCAGCTATGGTGAGAGCCCGGCGGACGGTGTCGAAAGCGCGGAAGCCGCTGGCGTCCAGATTCAACAGGGAAAAGGAAGCCATCGGCCAGGGCTGTGGATCGGCCGCTCGCAGATATTGCCGGGTCGCGTAGATGGACAGCGGTGGTGGTGGGGTGAAACCGTCTGGGCCTAGACGGCCGAGAAACCGCTCGTGCCGGTGAATCAGGTCGTCGAGTGTGCCCGGCACAGGCACTCGCAAACCAACGCCTTCTGCCGCGCTGCCAGGCATCCATCGCTCACCGGGCAAAGCCGCGACCTCCTCGTCCGACAGTATCGCACCCTGACTAACGACCAGGTCAATGCCCCAGCCCAGGGCAACGACGGAACGGGCGATGTCGGCAAGACTCTCAACATGGCCGCGAACCTCGTCGGTGAGCGGATCGGCAAGCTGCCATAGGTAGTGCACGGTGTCACCGTCGAGTAACCGCGTGGGGCGGACGGTCTTCATCGTGCGATGGGTGGCGGGATTGGCGACGCCGGAATTGGAGTAGTTTCCTCTGCACCACGCACTCGCAACGATGTCCATGGCATTGTTTGGCACGGATAGGCGATAACCAAACGTAGTCGCACTAGCTGGCGCAAGCAGGATGGGGCTCCCGTGTCGTTCCAGCCACTGCAATGTCGGCGCCAGAACATCTGTGCGTCGGCGGGCCGCCGCGGCGGCTACAAGCGCTTGGAACGCCCGAAGCGGCGACGGCGGCCACTCCGGCCTGCGGCCATCCCGCCGGCCGTGGAAGGCTGGATCAAGGAATCGGACAGACAGGGTAAAGTGAAAAGGCATGGTGCTCTCCGATCACTCTGTTTTCTTGCTCCGCGTCTTCTTCGGCTTCTGGTTGCCGTCTGTCGCATCTCTACTGACATCCTTTATTGCCAGTTCCTTGTCGAAAGGCACTTCACGATCTGTGCCGATTCCAAACACTTCTGCGGCTGATTTGGCGTACTCGCGAGCATCATTGTGTGTCGGCGTAGCGTTCTCACGTTTTCCGTCGCTGTGAACAGTCGTGAACTCTTTCTTCTTGTCGGGATCCAGCACAAGGTTGCAGCCCTGTCGAAGGTAACCCGCAGAGGGGTAAGTGAACGCCACCATGGCAAGGCCGAAGATGTAACGGCGAAGAGTGAGCGTTTTCTTCGCGTCCTCGCCCGCGGAAAGCATACGCAGAGCAGCCAGGTGCAGAGAAACGTCACGGAGGATACTTCCGGTCGCGATCACTCCTCCGTGGGAGCCAGGGGCCGGGACATGGACGAACCCTCGTTCAGCATAGGCTTTCTTCGTCTTCTTATCGGCCGGCTCTTCGAGCAAGCCTTGTTCGACGTATGCCGTAGCCGGCACGTACTGTGCCGACCGCGTAAGCTTGCGGACATCGAAGGCGCGGATAGTCGAGGCGATCAGCCGAGGCAGCTTGGCCTGGGTGTCCCGTGAGTCCCAAGCGCCGAACACAAGAGAAGTAGGTGCGATCTTTGCAAGCGGCCAACAATCGCCATTCAGCACCGCTCTAAACGCATCCTGCAACTCCTTTTGTAACGACGAACAACGAACGATGGCATCTCCGGCGCGGTGCCCGGCTTCGAGCAGGTTCACTTTCTTGTTACCAGCCTTGATGATAATCTGCGGAACGAGGCCGGCGTAGTCCTTCTTCATGAACAGCGGCTCGATCCTGTTCGCCTGGGAACCAACGCTGTCGATTAGGCAGATGTTCTTGCCGTCAGGGAACTCGTCGATGTTGTAGCCGCCTTTGAAGGTCTTGTCTTCACTGGCGGCGAAAGTAGCCGGGAACAGAACGCCGTCGCGGCCCTCGACGGGCATCAGGTGTTCACGGATAACCAGCGCAGCTGGTCCGGTGTCCTCCAACCAACCGTCAAACTTCTTCAACAGATCGTTCATCGTCAACTCCTTTCAAAGGGGGTTGCAGGGGTGAAGGCCTTGTGCTTTCTTTGGTCCGAGCGGAACGCGTTTTCAAAACGAAATCCGCGCTTGCCAAACTGTGCCAGCAAGCCGCAGACAGCCGACGGCGCGAGACGGGCTTCCATTGGGACAGACCAAGTATAGTACTCGAACACCCGCGGTGCGGTGGTGGCCATGGGTCGATGGCGCTGAAGTCCGACCAGACAGAGGAACTCGACGGCTGGGTATGCGGCGGTTTTTAAATTCAGTTTGTCAGTTGAAAAGCCTACGTCCAGTGACAGAGCGTTCGAGCCTCGCCGGGCGTCGAAATAGAAGGGTTCAACCTTCTTTTCCGCTACCAGTGTGTCATATACGATCACCGCATGATCTAACATCGCCTCGTCTTGAAGTTCAGGCCGTTGCAACACGGCCTGCATTGCTCTCGCGATACGGGCGCACCGCATGCTTCCGGCCCACACTTTAAGTCGCTTGCCGCCTGCGCGCTCATCCGCCCACCAGTCGAGTCGAAGATTGAAAGGGGTTCCAAGAATAATGGGAGATGCGGTGTCATCATCCGGATCTACCTGATGCAGAGACGCTGAAGCGATCGCATTCAATAGATCTCCAAGGCACAAGTCAGTCGGACTTGCGTTTTTATCGGCGAGTGGGCGAGTAATAAATGCTCCAGGTTCGAACCAAGCCTCGGCACCGCCCCACAGGCGATCGGCCAGTTCTAGCAAACCACAACAGGCGAAGAATTGGCCCGGGTTGGTCGAGTCGATTCGGACACGGATATGCTTTTCTTGAGTCTTGCTCATTGATCGGCCTCCTGTGATGCAAGGGCGTCGGCGGCACGCACCAGCGATTCAAGGTAGGCGAGGCCCCAGCGGCCGTACTTTCTTTCCAGCCTTGCGAACCGACGGGGCACTTTCTGAGCGATCTTGCCGACGTCTTGCTCCGCGCGCTCGGGATCGAAAACCTCATCGGCTGGGAAGCAAGGCCGCGCCCGGCCGTGATGCGCGGCGATTACGTGTATAAGAAGATCCTGCACCTCGGGGCCAAGTTCTGCAAACTCGGGGATGCAAGTGATATCAATGATGGATCCGAACTCATGGCGGTAATGGTTTAGTTCGATCGGCCGCATTCTGCCCCCGGACTTCGCAAGAACTTTGTTTGGGTAATCGCGGTTGCCAATCGAGCGTTGCCAGATTGTCCGCTGCTTGCCGCGATCGTGATGCCTTGCGGCGAGCGTGATTGCCAAGGCTTCCGTATCCTCAAGCCCGAGCTTTGAAACGAGTGCCTTAGCGAAGCTCTCGGCCGATAGAAGGTGTGGATCCAACCCCTGCGATTTACTAGCGGTTCGTGATCCGCTGGGCCGGACGTACCAGTGCCAGAAATGCCGGCCATTTGCCTGCTCGCCCTCATCGGTCTCGCCTCCGGCATCAGGCGTGGTGTCGATTATCCTCACCGGCCTCATTCTTCTTGGCACCGGTTCATCATCCCACACCCGAATGCGTACTCGCTCCTTGTCCTGATTCACTAAAAGGTCCGCGATGTCGTACCGCTGGCATTCATCGAAGACGGCAGTTCCGTCAAGCATTCCCTCTTTTGTTAGCCCCCCGACCTTCGGCGGCAGCAGCAAGGTTACATTACTCAGCGCATCTTTTCCGGCATCCACCATCTTGCCCAATGTCGTCACGTCTAGCAGTTCGTCGTTTCCAACCACCCAGACAGGCGACATGACGTGCTGCTCGGCTAGCCTCTCCAAATGCTTGAACACCCGGTCGGTGCGGTCTCGGAGCATCTCGTGTGGCTTGAGTGGGTAGTCATCAAGAAGGTCCCGTGGCTTGTACTTTTCCCCCAGGTTGTCCGTGACGATCTCTACCTCCTCGCGCCAGGTGATGTGGGTCTCGGGAGGCTCCCACTCGGCTACGCCGTGCAACCAGTCGGCCACCGGAGGGCGGCCCGGCAGTCTCTGGCGGATAGAGGTCAGCGCCCAGGCATCGAAAAGCATGTCGCTCGCGGGCGGGATGACCGGCGCTGGCGTGAAGGCGGCTCTTCGTTCGGTTGCGGGAAGGTTGCCCAACGCCGCAGGGCTGGCGTCGAGTAAACCGTCCTCTCTTCGCGGAAGCTTGTTCAGCAAAGCAAGGGTCCTCTCGCATGCCTGGTCGAAGGGCGACGGCGGCTTTTCCTTTTTTATAGCCTCACGGGCGGTGGCAGCGTCCTGGTACACCAAGTCGATCTTCGCGTCTCCGTTGCCGAAGCGGTTCACCCGTCCGAAGCGCTGGGCCATGCTTTCGAAGGGGGTAAGATCGCAGACCAGGTGGTCGGCCGATATGTCGACACCCACCTCGCCAGCTGAGGTGCAGACGAGGTAGACGGTGTCCGGACGCTGCGCTGCCGACGACTTCAGCATGAATCGCGCGAAGATGACGTCCTTGCTCGCCATGGCGTCGCGCTCCAACCCGCGCAAAGTGCCGGTTAGCACCTGAACTGGCAGCTTGGCCTTGCGGAGATGATTGGTGACCTTTTCTACATCCTCCAGCTTGCGGAGGAAGATAAGGATGGCATTGCCGCTGCCTTTGTGAGCCATTGCAAGCTCAGTAACCTTGTCGACCGTCTTTACGTTCTTTCCGTCGGTTTCGTGAAAAGCAATTCCCTTCTTCGCCGTGGTTCTCTTCCATACCTCACGAAGAGACTGGCCAGCCTTCGTATCGGATTCCGGTTTCCGCTCAGCGTCTGTGAGCCCGAACGACTGGGCGTCGTCGCGTGACGTGGCTGTCAGTGCCATGACTCTAAACCGTCCGAACTCGTGACATCGTTGCTGCTCTGCTTCGATCGCCTCGATGATCTCCTGGAACGCCGGCTCCAAGTGAGCCTCGTCGTGGATAAGCAGCGTATCCTGTCCGAGGAATCCGGCGTGCACCGGGCGGTACTTGAAGCCGCAGCCATAACCGGAGAAAAGCAACCGGCTGCCGATCATGTCCACTGTACCGACGATCACCGAGGGCCGTGTCGGGTCGTTTCGCCACTCGGCATTGTCCGCGAACTGACCCCGTAATGTACTGATCGCCAACGGGCTCTCTGACGGTTGAGCCGCGATCGAGTGCAGCACCTCCGCAACGGCCCTCAGCTCCGGCTTGGTGACGAGCGCCTGCCGCATGTGCTCCGCCTCCCGCGTGGCCTGGTCTACGACGGTACGTCGGTTGACCACGTAAGCTAGCCGGCGAGGGAAGCCGTTCAACGCGCCATCGCGAGCATGGTGCGAAAGAGCTAGCAGCCAGATCGAGATCGCCGCGGTTTTTCCGAGACCGGTTGGCACACCGCAGTCCTTCGGGAATCTACTCTCTTTGAATTCATCAAACAACGCACGCTGCCAGGGGAACGGCTCATGGCCAGTTAGACACTCAAAGTCTTGCTCAAAGGTCATATCAACCATCCTTACTTGGTGTTGCTGATTTCCTGTTCACCTGCGACGACACCATATCGAAACAACCTCGGACCTTATTTTTTACTTCCCAAAACACTGACACACCAAGAGGTGGTTCGGCATCATGGCACCACACAAATCATAGCCTCCGGCCCCCTCGGTTACAGGCTGCGGCGGCCCGACCGACCTTGTTGTTCCGTCTGATGCAACACTCTCGCCGTCACACCTTTTTCTTCGAAAGCCTCCCCTGACTCGCTTTGCTCCGGGGGGCTTTCTTGCTGGCCTTTTTCTTGGCCCTTCCCTGCCTGCGCTTAATGTTTTGCTCGGCCAACTTGCCGCTCGCTGCCTTGCTGCGGGCGGCGGTTTCTTCATTTCGGTAATTGGTCGCCCCTTCTTCCAACATGCGCGCCACTTTTTCGCGCAGGGCCGCGGGCTTCAAAACCTCGCAGCTCGGCGTCCAGCCTAGAATCCAACGGGCAATCTCGTCCGATACCGGTACCCTTAGCTCCAGCAGACAACCGCCATCTTCCAGTACCCGCAACTCCTGGCTTGGATGCCAAACGCTTTCCTTTATATAGCGAGCTGCATCGGCTTCGAACTGCAAGATCACTTCCTCGGCCGGACCGAGGTAGGCGCCGAAAGCGTCGGCCATGTATGATTCGAGATCGAAGTCATCGGGGCGCTCGAACTTCTTGCCGGTCGGCGAAGGCATGCGCACCCTGTCCAGCGCGAAGTTGCGAAGAGCCTTACGCAGGTGGCAGTGACCCACCATGTAGAGAGTACCGTCGTGGTGGAACAAGCCGTAGGGATCCACCACACGGCGCTTGCTGTCTCCGGTCGAGAATGCCTTGTAGGTCAGCTCTACCGACTCCTGACTCGTTATCGCTTCCTTCAAGACATGGACAATCGCCTGGATGCGCCCGTAGTCGTGAAGCGGGCCGCCCACGTCGGCGAATGAGCCGCGATACTTTTCCAGGTAGCGACAGACCTGCTCTGGAAGCTGGGCGCGGATCTTGGCCATGGCCGCTTCGAGAGACTCCGCAAGGACGGTGCCGGCGAGAGGTCGCATCATCCGCCTGGCCGCCTCTATGGCCATCAACTCGTCCGCAGTGAACGGAATGGATGTCGCATGCCGGAAACCCTCGATGAACGCCCAGCGCACCTTGCGCCCGGCTCTTTCGTTGAACAACGGAAAGCCCGCCTGCTGCAGCGCCTGCAGGTCGCGGTATATGTTGCGCACCGACCAGTTCAGCTCGGCGGCGATCTCGGCCGCGCTCATGCCTGCTCGCCGCTGCAGCAACAGTTGTATTAGCTGCCACTGGCGCGAGAGCTGATCTCCTCGCATCCCGCCGCTCCTGTTACAACTCGATCGGTTTCAACCTAGCACGTGACTCTGACACATGCGGTCGCACGTCGTCCCCCTCCCTGGGGATTACTTCTCTCTCGGCCGTATGCTCGGATGATATGGCCGGTCGCTTTGGGCCGTCAAGCCGCAATTCCATGATTCCATACCCATATAAGAGGACCCGAGGGACCCGTTTTGGCCACCCGGGCTCAAAAAAAGTGAAAATAATTCCCGGGCTGAGTTTATAACAGCGTTACTCTTGTTATAAAGTTGTTGACACGAGCCTCTCTATTTGTCTATTTTGCCGTTATGACCTCGATAACAGCAAATAAACAGGAGTACCACGATCTGCGGCAGGATCTTGCCGACCTGTTAGAAAAAGGCAGGCTCCAGGCCGTGCAGGCCGTCAGTGAGATAGCCAACCGCACCTACTGGCAGGTCGGCAAACGCCTGAACACGGTCTCGGCACTGGCAGACAGCGGCTCGTCGAGCGCCTTCATTACCTCCCTGGCCTCCGACCTGGGCGTCAGCCCTTCGCTTCTCTACCACGCCCTGAGATTCTTCCGCACCTACCCGCGCGGCCTGCCCAAAGAACCGGACGCCGCCAAGCTGGGCTTCGGCTCGCACGTTTTACTGCTGCCCATCAAGGACGAGAGCGAGCGGCTCTACTACATCGGGCGCGCTGTCGCAGAAGGCTGGTCGCGCAGCAAACTCAGACGCGCGGTCAAGAGCGGGCTTTTCGCCCGCGAGAGCGGACAGACCTTGGACGCTCCCGCGGCCACGCTCGATCGGCCTTTGCCCGGGCTGCATCGATACGTCGGGATCATCGAGAAGATCGTCGACGGCGACACGCTCGACGTGCGCATCGATCTTGGCTTCGACGTCTGGCGGCTCGAACGCATCCGGCTCAGGGGCGTCGACACCCCCGAGATGGATACGGCCGAGGGCAAGGCGGCCCGCGAGTTCGTCGTGCAGGCGCTTTCGGGCGTTGCTTCGGTCGCCTTCAAGACCTACAAGACCGACATCTACGCCCGCTACATCGCCGACGTCTTCTACGATCCTGCCGCCGAAGACAAGGACGAGTTGATCGAGCGCGGGCGCTTTCTGAACCAGGAGCTGCTCGACGCGGGACAAGCGCTGCCGATGAACTGAGTCCGATTCATGCTGGGGGTAAGCCGAAGCTAGACCATGGCAACTGATCCAGGTTGACGTTTCCTCCCGAGAGGATGATGCCTATGCGCTTGCCGCGCTGGTTCCAATTTCCCTCGAAGACCGCGGCCAGGGGGACCGCCGAGGAAGGTTCGATCAATATCTTCATCCGCTCCCAGACGTGGCGCATGGCCTCGATGATGGCCTGTTCGCTTACGGTTACGATTCTTTCCAGGTGGCCAGACAGAATCGGAAAGGTCAAAGAGCCCAGCGAAGTCAGCAGGCCGTCGGCGATGGTGCGCGGATTCTCGGAAGGAATCAGCCGGCCGGCCTCGAGGGATCGAAACGCGTCGTCGGCGCCCTTGGGCTCGGCGCCCACTATGCGGGTTGAGGACGAGAGCGCGGCTACGCTCAAGGCGGTTCCGCTCATCAGCCCTCCTCCGCCGACCGGGGCGATGACAATATCCAGCTTGGGAACATCCTCGAGCAACTCCAGAGCGGCGGTGCCCTGCCCGGCGATCACCATCGGATTGTCGTAGGGATGGATGAAGACGGCGCCGGTTCTGGCAACCACCCGATCGAGACCTTGCTCGCGCGCCTGCAGGGTTGGCAGGCAATAGGTGATCTCGGCTCCGTATCCGCTGACCGCGGCTTTCTTTACGGCCGGTGCGTTTTCGGGCATGACGATGTATGCCTCGATGCCGCGGCGGGCGGCGGCCAGCGCCAGCGCGGCTGCATGGTTGCCCGAGGAATGGGTGGCCACGCCCCGCGAGGCTTGCTCTTCGCCGAGAGAGAAAACCGCGTTGCAGGCACCGCGGAACTTGAAGGCTCCCACTTTCTGCAGGTTCTCCGGCTTGAAGAACAACGTACAACCCGTCATGCGGTCGAGGCTCTGGCAGGTCAAGACAGGGGTCCGGTGCACATGGGGGCGGATGCGATCGGCCGCCCGGCGAATGTCTTCGATGGTCGGAAGTTCGGGCATCCTGCTCGTCACGTCATGGCGGGGGCGAGCAGCCCATCTTGACGTCTATCTTGGTGACTGAGCCCGAGCGGAGTTGATCGCAGGCCGGACCGTAGACCATTATCTGGTTGCTGCCCGCATCGTAGTCCCAGCCGTTTACGTGATCGTCGTCGCGGTCGATTACGACCCCGTCGAACATCATCCACAGGTAGCTCGGATACTCGGGAACAACATCGAGCGTCAGTACACAATCCAGCACGGCGCCCTGGATCTCCTGCAGCACGAGCTGCAATTCGTTCATGCTGTTGGCCTGGTAATATTTTACGGCCTGCGAGCGGGCGCGCCCGCCCTGCTCGGCCATCTGGTTGAGCAGCTCCGGGTTCGAGGCGTTCAGATCCTCGCCCAGTCCGATTATGAAGCTGTCGATGCCGGAAGCGTGCAGGTCGCCGATGGCGCCCGTGGCCAACTGGTTGTCGGCCGTGTTTTCGTTGTCGCCGCCGCCGTTGGGACAGGTGGGCAGGCCGTCGGTCAATAAAACCACGAAATTTCCCCGCGTCTCGTCGTGCAAGACCTGGTAGTCATAGGCGGCCCGCAGGGCCGCCCCTGTGGGCGTGCCGCCCAGGGCCTGCAGCCCGGACACCAGTTGCCTGATCTGCTCGACCTTGTCCGCTCCGCACTCCACCTCGACCCGGGGCGCATCCCCGCAGTGGTTGTCGCCGGTCGGATCCACCGGAAAATGCAGCCAGCAGAAACGAATGTGCCCGGCGCCCGAATCCAACAGGTGATCTAGAGCGTCCTTTGTGTCCTGCAGCTTGGTGCGCCCGCTGCCGGCGGCGGTCGGGTCGTTCATGCTGCCGGAGGTATCGACGATCAGCATCAAGTTGGGAGGAATGCCGCCGGCCATGATCGACATCTCGTCGCAGATCGGAACGCCCAGGTCGATCTCCTGGGATCCGTCCTTACCGTCGCGGCCCCCGTCGCCCGCACTCTGGTCGTCGCTGCACGAAAACGCGCCCAACGACAACACGGCCGATAGAACCGAAAGCAACCATAACGGCAAGACTCGGTGATCGAGCATCTTATTCGTTCGCGTCCCAACCATGGCGACCTCCCGCTTCGATATGACCTGGGAAGTGTACCACAGATCGTGACTATTGGAGTAGTTTGGACTGCCTCGAATCAGAAGCGGAACATGTACAGATCGAAATCGCCGTCGCGCATGTCGGGCCAGACAATGCCCTGTGCTCCCACGGCCGGGGGCATGTATGCGCCTATCTGCGCCTCGGGCGGCGAGACTATCGCCTCGCCGCCTCCCTTGAGATCGCGCGCGACGACCCGGTAGTCGCCCTCGCGGTGATCCAGCCAGACCAGCAGGTCGTCGCCCACGGACAACGGGCCTTCCTCGGACACGCGCGCAGCGTCGCTGTCCGCGCGGCGCACATGACCGTCCGGCCGGCGGTAGAAGACGTGCACGCCGCCGGCGGAGCCGCCCTGGCCGTCATAGTCGGGCGAGCCTTGCTTGAAGGCCAAAAGGCCGCCGTGTCCGCCAAGACCGTAGGCGGGATCCTGCCCGTCGACCACCAGCGTGCTGGCCCCGGTGTTCGAATCTGAAAGCTCGAGCCGGTAACGATAGGCACCCTCATCCCAGAAGTATCCGGTCCAGGCCATCAGGCTCCCGAAGTAAACGAACTCCGTGGGATAGTCGTCGAGTCGCATCACGTCTTCGACTTGGCCGCTTCTAAGATCGGCCCGTTTGATCCTGTAGACGGTCGTGGTCGGGTAGTACTCGTACTCGGCCCAGGCGACATAACCTCCATTGACCCAGGGGCGCTTGTCGCCGTCGTAGTAATAGTTGCTGTATCCCAATCCCGAAAAGAAGGTCACCTGTCGGCGATCGACCGGCGTTACACACATGCCCGGCCCGGAATCAGACTGGCAGCGCCAGGCCGCGAGCCCGGCGGTCACCACCGGCCTGACCTCGTAACCGATGACATCGGAAAGGATGTGGCTCTCGCCGGTCGCCAGGTTCATGCTTCGCACCCGCCCGTCGCAACTGTCGTCGTACTCTCCGTCGGGCGAATACGAGGGCATGAAACAGAAACCGTTGGGATCGTCGCGCAGGTCGAACCACACCAGCCAGTCGCCCGAGATGTAGGGGTGAAGCTGATCGCCCGCGGCTGCAACAATCGTCTGCACGTCACCCGCCTCGAAATCGAGCGGAGCGCTCTCGCCGCAGGCGAAAAGCTGCATTGCCGCCGCTAGCGCGATAACTGAAGGCAGGATTCGCATGGCTCAGCGACTGACGTTGATTACAAAAGGCACCGAGGTCGAACGGATCTCCGGGTTGTAGTAGGCCCAGGCGGTCGACTCGGGCACCTGCCCGTGGATCGGGTACTTGGCCTTGAGCCGGTAGCTGAAGGTCAGCGGTGTGCCGTAGGCCAACTCGCTTACGTAGATGCTCAGTTGCCGCCCGCGAATTTCGTAGCGCGTGATGCTGGGCAGATCGAGTACCAGGCCGGCCAGGTCTTCTGTCAACGGATCGAACCCCGGAGGGATGCCCAGATCGAGCATGATCATCGAGGCCGTCTGATCGACCACGTTGTAGCTGACCGTCACCTGTACCGCGACCGTCTCGTCGACGCCGAGATCCGTGCGATCGTAGCTTACCTCGAGGCTGAGCGCTTCGTCCGGCGAGCCGCCCACCAGCTCCCAGGGCAGGTAGTAGACGCCCACCGCCTGGTAGAGGAAGCTTCCCTGTCCGTCGAGAGCCACGCCGACCGTGTTGTCGCCCTCCTGGGTGTAAGGATCCAGCTCGCAGATGCGGGTTACGTCGGAGTTGTCCGGAGTGATTTCGAAAACGCAGGCCCGATCGACGCCGTTGATCGAGACGTTTACCGTGCCGGTCGTGTCCTGGCCGGCGGACAGGTCCATGGCCATGGTCATGGCGCGCAGGCTCTGCACCGTGGGCTGGGTGGTCGACCAGGTGCCGAAGGTGTCCTTCTGCCCTATCAGCCAGGTGAGGGTTCCCTCGACCAGGTCGAGGTACATGCCCGACCTGATCAAGGCCTGGGCGATCAGCGCCGTCGTCTCGACGTGACTGCTCGAACCGTAGGCGCCGCTGGCGGTTCCCTTGTTGGCCTGCCAGTAGACCTCGCCGTTTTCGCCGTCTATCTTCTGCGCGGCCAGGTCGGCAATCAGCGCGACCAGGACCGGGTCGTCGGAATCAATTTGCGATAAGGCGTTGGCCACCAGCGCGTTGGCGTAAATATCGTCGCTTGTCTGCACAGCCGAGCGCAGGTGGCTGGCGCCTGCCGCCAAAGCCGGGCCGTCGTAGCCGCTCATGGCCAGGCCCCAGGTGCAGAAGGCCGAGGCCCTAAGCCCGCTCTCTCCGTAAACGCCGTTGCCGGCGTGCAGGTGAGACTCGGCCCCCCAGGAGCCGTCAGATAACTGAGTGCTCTCGAGGTAATCCTGGGTGCGCTGCACCACGTCCATGTCGAGGTCCACGGCCCGCCGAGCGTCTGCGAACATCATCAGGGCCATGGCCGAGAGGATGTCGTTGCCGGGGTCGTCGCCTACCCACCAGTTGAAGCCGCCCGAGGGGCATTCGAAGGTGACGATGCGCTGGTAACTCAGGTTGACGTAGTCGCGCGCCTTGAGTTCGATCTCCGGGGTGAGCTGCCCGCTCTTGTCGAGGTAGTCGAGCACCATGATATTCGGCCAGGCGCTGGAGGTCGTCTGTTCGAAGCAGCCATTGGGAATACGCAGGATGGCGTCGAGGCCCTCGACGGCCTGGCTCATCAGCCCGGGATAAACCTTGACGAAGATGCGCGAGGCGCCGTCGATGGCCTCGGGTGGAATGCTCAGAGTCCGCGTCAATTCACCTTCGAGCCGCTCGGAGCGGCTGATGCGAAACTCCTTGCCGTCGGGGACGATCTCGACCGTGCGGCGCACGGCGTCGGACTGCGATGAGCCATAGCCGAAAACAGTCAGCCCGTGCCAGCCTACCTGGTCGACCATCACCGTGAAGTACAATACGCCGACGCCGTTGGCGTTTAAAGCGATGCTCTTGCTGGAGGCGTCCTGCAGGATGAACCACGGTTCGGTCTGAACATTGAGCGTCACCGTCTGGGGACCTTCGAGATAGTTATAGACCGCCACCGGCACCGAAACCGTGTCGCCGCGGGTCAGGGTGGCCGGGAAGTCGACGTCGATGAAGAAATCCTGGAAGACCAGGATGCCGTCCGAGCGGCTGCCGATGCGCCCGTTCAGCGAACTGGCCAGCGACGAGGCCCGCCAGGTGGTGATGCTGTCGGCCAGCGGAATCTGCACGCTGGCGCGGCCGTCAGAATCGGTGATCACGGCCGGGTTGACATAAAGCGTCTCGGGGAAATACGACCGCACCCGGGGCGGATCGGAGGATGCCGACTGCCCGCTGCCCGCCGGGTCGTCCTTGTCGTGTCCCCCGTTCTCGTCCGGGGCTCCGCACATGCCGCCCGCGCACTCGCCGGGGGCGCGCTCTCCGTCATCCATCGGATCGCCGAAGCCCCATTCTCCTCCACCGTATTGGCCCGAGAAGATCCACCAGCCGTAGTAGCCCTGGCTCTCGGCGTCGTCGGCGCTGCCGACGAGCTCATCCGGCCCGGCCGTGTGGAAAACCAGCAACTGGTCCCACTCGCTTTCACCGCGTACCTCTATCCGGTAGGCTTGGCCGAACGGGTCGTACCACTGGTCGCCGTGGCGATCCAACCAGGCACGCAGGTTCTCGGGCGTGATTATGCCGCGATTGGCCAGGGTACGCATGCCGCCCATGGCGTCCTGGGCGTCACGATCGAGCCTGGCGCCGAGCGCCTTGGCGGCCTGGCGACTGGCGTCCACGTAGCTGTTTCTCTCGATGCCGCCGCCCGAAAAACCCTGGGCCGCGGCGAAGGTAACCTCGGCCGCCTTCTCGCGCTTGCCTTCGTCGAGAGTCGAATCCAGGTAGTCGTTCAGGCTCGATGAATGAATGATCTGGTAGCGCGGCTTGAGGATCTCCTGCTCTATGCCGAAGAACGTCTCGGCCAGGCCGGGCCGCATGTCACTCAGGGCGAAAACCGCCTCGTCGACAACCGAAAGTCCGATGGCGGCGTGCACCCCGACACCCTGGCTATCCGTGACCTCGAACGACAAGGCGGCGGTCTCGCCCGGCAGGTAGACATCTTTATCCGCCGTGACCGATACGTCCAGGTCGCGCGCCCCGGTCACGAGCACCAGCTGCGAATCGCGCACGATCTGCGACTCGCGGGTCAGGTAGTAGGCGTCGAACTGCAGGTTGCCTTCCATGTCCGGCGTCAGGTCGAGTTGCAAAGAAGCCCGGCCGTCTTCGAGATCGACGGCCTGGGTCAGCAGTGTCTGGTTGCCCTTGATCACGTCGAAGTAGATGCGATCGAGGTTGTCGGCCGCCAAAACATCGAGCTTTGCGGTGTCGCCGACCGTGAACAGTCGCCGGTCGACCCGCAGAATGACGGTCTGTCCGCTCTTGCCAACCGGCAAAGTGACATCGCGCTCGGCCAGGTTGCCCGCGGCGTCGGTCGCGACTACGTGCAGCAAAAGTTCCCCGTCCGGGAAAACGATCGTGGTCGTGCCCAATCCCTGGGCGTCGGTTTCGAGATGTACGGCGGGCATGTTAGCTGCCGTGATGTCCACCGAGGCAGGCTGAGGCATTCCGGTCGGATCGGCGGTAACGACGTGCAGGATGTTGGGCAGGCCGGGAACCAGCAGGCCGCTGTCCGGTACCAGCGAGACTTCGAGGGAAGCTGCCGCCACCACGGAGACAGTGCTGACCGCTTCCGTGTGCTCGGCCAGATCGGTCACTTCGGTATCGAACTGCAGGTAGGCGTCGCCCTGCAACAGGTCGATTCCGGCAAAGTCATAAGGCAGATCGAAGCCGAAGGAGTACAGGCCTTCGGAGTTCAGGGTTCCGGAAACCTCGCCGATCTGGTTCAGGCCGACGTCGAAGGTCAAGACCTTGATGCGCGCCGTGCCCGAGACAGGCTTGCCGAAGAAATAGCGCGCCTCGACCTGTCCGGTAACCCGCTCGCCGGGCAGGTAGAAGCCCCGCTCGAGACTCGTCTTGACCGAGAACTTGGGCAGGGCATAGCGCTTGACCTCGACCGTTTTCTTCGATTCGGAGGTTCCCACCAGGGCGCTGATCTCGTAGTCGCCCATGTTTACCTCGCGGGCCAGACGGAAATCGGCCGCCCCTATCCCGAAGGAGTTGGTGCGTCCCTGGTGCTTGAAAACCTTGTTGCCCTTGCCGTCGCGCACCTCGAAAACCAGATCCTCGTCGGCCACCGGCACCAGCGCGGGCCTGCGCAACGAAAGCGCCCGCAGGTGGATGACCTGGCCCGGCTGGTAGATGGGCTTGTCGGTGGTCAAGAGGATCTTCTCTTCCCTGAGAAGCTCGATGCTGTCGGTGATTCTCTCGGTCTTGCCGTCGGGGGCGGCCAGCGAGACGATCATCTGACCCGAGCCCAGTTGTTCGGCGGGCGCCGTAATCAACATCTCGGCCGTGCCGTTCTCGTCGGTTCGTCCCCTGCCCAGCAAGATGTTGGTCTGGTCGAGATCCAGGCTGACGGTTACTTCTACATCAGGCAGCGCCTTGCCCGTCGACGGATCGCGCGCAAGCACGCGCGCGAAGCTGGCCGCGCCCGAGTACATCTTCGAAGGCGCCATCACCTGCGCCTCTATTTTCTCGAGCGCGGTAAACGCGCTGCGGGTTCCGAAAAGTTCGTGGCCCTCCCAGTTCACCTTGTAGGCGAAAAGGTAGCCGCCCAGGTCGGAAAGACCGGACACTCCGGGCAGGCTCGCGAAAGTGAAGCTGTACCCTTTTTCGTCCCGGCCCAGGTTGAACACGGCGTGACGTACGCCGTAGGAGTTGCCATCCAGGTCGAGAAGTTCGACCTGCAAGGCGCCTTCGAAGATGCGCGCCTGGGTGCGTTGCAGAACGAGATCGAATGTGAGCCGGTTACTCTCCAGCCTGGCCGTCATGCGGCTTTCATCGATTCGCAACCCGGCCGTGGCGGTCACCTCGCCGCCCACATCGATCTTCCGCTCGAGGCACGAGGCAACCAGCGCCCCGGACAGCATGCTCAGAAACAGGATCCATCCCATTCTCATCTTGGCGCGCATGGCTTCCTCCTTGAACAAAGCGCTCATCTTTTCCCGATCCAGGGCAGATCGGGCCCTTCGCATCACGCATATGGTTCATCAACTCCCTTGTCCAAGCAAGCAACGTGCCAGCCGCTTGACCCGAAAAAGTGACCATGATCACAGATAGTTGGGATCCCGCCCGGGGAACCAAAAACTCAGAAATCTGAAGGCGGGGCCCTGCGGATTCAGAATGTTGACACTGCCCGGACGTCCAGCCCCCTCCCCCCGCCGCAAGCGGCCTTCTTCGTCTCGCTCAATCAGCCCGGACAAGCTCCAGTTGGGTCCTCAACAAGAGTCGTCGTTGTCATGAATCTCTGTAGTTCCACTCCAACCGGCGGCAATGAGTTGGTCGCGTAGGGCAATTGCAATGGAATTGCACAATAAAACGTTGTTGTAGATGTACAGATCTCCCACCAATGTCGCGATAGTCGTCAAGGACAGGCTGGTCAGCGAGGTGTTGGCTTGGATGTTCAGATTACCTCCGACGGATGTGAGAGCCGTTAGAGCCAGGCTCGGCAGAACATTGTTGGCAACGACAATCAGGTCCCCTCCGACAGATTCGAGTGAATCGAGCCCAGACATGTTTGTCAGAGAGTAGTTGGAGACGATTTCCATGGTTCCACCAACGACGACAAGAGCCGGAAGAGAAAGGCTAGTCAGCATGTCTTCCCTAATAATCAGCAGATCTCCTCCCACGCTAGCAACGGCCGTAAGATCTAGGCTCGTCAGCCTGTAGTTCCTGTCTATTTCCAGATCCCCTCCGACGTCGACAAGAGACTGCAGAGACACGCTCGTCTGGAAATCATTGTGACTAATGAGCACGTCTGACCCGATAGACGTAAGGGCCGGCAGTGACAGGCTCGTCAGGGCGCGGTTGTAGTCTATTTCCAGGCCCTCTCCGACGGTGGCAAGAGCTGGCAGAGACAGGTTTGTCAGTACAAAGTTGTCACGAATTAACAGATATACTCCGACGGATGTCAGGGCCGGCAAAGACAGGCTCGTCAGGGAGTCGCATTTGCTGATCTTCAGGTACCCCCCGACGGCCGAGAGTGCCGGCAGCAACAAGCTCGTCAGGGAGAAGTCATCGAAGAAGGACAGGTACTCCCCGACCGACGTGAGTGCCGAAAAATTCACGCTTATCAGGGACTGGGAGACGTTTTCTATAACCAGGTACTTCTCTACGGACACGAGGGCCGGCAGGGACAGGCTCGCCAGGACGTTGCATTGACTGATCTTCAGGTACCCCCCAACTGATTCTAGGGAATCGAGTCCGAATAGGCTCGTCAGGGCGTCATTGTTATCGATCAACAGGTTCCCCTCGATGGACGTGAGGGCCGACATGGCCAAGCTCGTCAGGTCGGGATTGTCATCAATGTACAGGTCCCCCCCGACGGATGCGAGGGAATCGAGTCCGGTCAGGCTCGTCAGGGCGTCGTTATAACCGATGTATAGACCTCCCCCGACTGAGGTGAGGACCGGCAGGGCAATGCTCGTCAGGGCATCGTTGTTTTGGATGACAAGGTTTTCCCCGACGGACTCGATTGCCGCAAGACTCAGGCTAGTCGTTACAATATTGAATTCAATGACAAAATCCCCTCCTACCGACGCGAGGGTCGGCAGGGACAAGCTCGCCATCGAGTCGTTGCTTCCAATGCTCAGATCCCCACCTACGGACGTGAGGGCCATTAGATCCAAGCTTGTCAGGTCGGTGTTGTCATCAATGCTCAGGTTTCCTCCGACGGCAGTAAGTTTCGGCAGCGACAGGCCGGCCAGGCCGGGAGCATCGACCATCAGGTCTCCCGTGATCTCGGTAATCAACGAGATCAGGTACGCATCAATGCTGTTGCGAATGGTGTAAGAGCCATGGAGAACTCCACTGGGTAACGTTCCGTTGCCGTCCTGGCCGTTGCACAGGTAGGACGTGCCGGTAATCTCATCGCCCTCCAGCAACCCGTTGCCGTTGCCGTCGATGCCCGTGTGGACGGCGATTCCACCGGCGGGACAGTTGGGATCGCCTTCCTGAAGAGCCTCGTTGACGACCAGAGTGGAATCGCCGTTCTGTCCGTCGTTTACCGTCACCGACGTCCCGTCTGTGCAAAAGATGGTCTTGGTGCCGTCGCCGTTGTCGAATATGGAACAAGAGGCGCCGTCCTGCCCATCCCGACCATTCTGCCCGTTCTCGATGGTCGCGGACGTCCCGTCCGGACAGGTGATCGTCGCCGTGCCGTCGCCATTGTCCACTACCGTGCAGTTGTCGCTGGATCCGCCGCAGCCGGAGGCTGACAAGAAAAACACGGAGACCAGGAGAAACAACATAGTCGCTCGCGCAAAGCGGATCGAGCGGTCGGTTGGCTTTCCCGGTAGCATTCTTCCCTCCATCAACAGGAGTCGTCGTTGTCATGAATGTTTGAAATTCCGTTCCAACCAGCGGCAATGAGCTGGTCAAGCAAGGCGATTACCAGGGAATTGCACAGGACAACGTTGTTGTAGATATACAGATCTCCCTCTACGGACGTGAGGGCCGTTAGATACAAGCTCGTAAGGCCGGCGTTGTTATCAATGCTCAGATCTCCTCCGACGGCAGCAAGCGCCGGCAGCGACAGGTCGGCCAGGCCGGGAGCATCGACCACCAAGTCTCCCGTGATCTCGGTAATCAACGAGATCAGGTACGCATCAATGCTGTTGCGAATGGTGTAGGAGCCATGGAGAACTCCACTGGGCAACGTTCCGTTGCCGTCCTGGCCGTTGCACAGGTAGGACGTGCCGGTAATCTCGTCGCCCTCCAGCAACCCGTTGCCATCGCCGTCGATGCCCGTGTGGACGGCGATTCCGCCGACGGGGCAGTTGGGATCGCCCTCCTGAAGAACCTCGTTGACGACCAGAGTGGAATCGCCGTCCTGCCCGTCGTCGATCGTGACGGAAGTCCCGTCGGTGCAAGAGATGGTCTTGGTGCCGTCGCCGTTGTCGGCCACACTGCACGAGACACCGTTCTGCCCGTCTTGACCGTCCTGCCCGCTGCTAACGGTGGTGGATGTACCGTCCGGGCAGCTGATCGTGGCAGTCCCGTCGCCGTTGTCCGCCACCGTGCAGCTTCCGCCGGATCCACCGCAGTCGGCGGCGGACAGGATCGCGATGGAAAGCAGCAGTACCATCGTTCCCCGCATATAGCGGATCGAGAGTTCGGTTGGTGTTATCCGCGGCATCTCGTTACCTCCCCCTTTTCAAACGTTTCGATTGTAACATTAAGCCGTCCGGAGGTTTGATCTTTTCTAAGGATCCCAACAGCAGTGAGATCGCGGACATGCTCAGACCAACACGGGCACCCGGGGATCCATCTTGCGATCGGCAAACTCCACGGCCGCCCCGCGCTCGGAGCTGAGCTCGCCGAGCACCTGCCCGTCGGGCGGGATAAGGGATAAAAGGGTCAGACACCGGCACTTGACACTTAGAGATTCGATGTTGTAGCCTGGTGGCATGCCACGGGCGAGGAGAATAGACTATCCGGGTGCCTGGCACCACGTCATGCACAGGGGTGCCCGTAGGGCGCCTATTTTCAAGATTCAGGATGACTGCACCTGTTTCCTCGAGATTGTAAGGGAAATGGTCGATCGGTTTGGCCTCGAAGTGCATTCCTATTCATTGATGCCAAACCATTACCACTTGCTGATTCGTAGCGTTGCGGGCAACCTCTCGCAAGGGATGCAGTATCTAAATGGCACCTACACCTTATTGCTGAACAAGCGCCACCGCTGGGACGGGCCAGTGTTTCGCGGTCGATTCCGCAGCCAACTGGTGGAAGACGAAGTGCACTTGCGTGTGCTCATCGCTTACATACACCTCAATCCCCTGCGGGCTCTCTTGATTCGTCGGCTTTCGGATGATGCGTGGACTAGTCACCGGGCTTACCTCGGGAAGGAGTCGATGCCGGAGTGGCTGAGCACGAAAGTGTTCATGGACTTGCTTGGTGGTTCGAAGAAGCTGCATGATTTCGTACTGTCTGTTCACAGGGGGACGATCGAGTATCCCGAGGATTTCAATCCAGAGACGGGTCTGTTTCGGAAGAAGGGGTTGGCGGTAATCTCGGGCGTGCCCAAAAGGGTCGAGGGGAAGAAGCGGGAAGTTGTCTCAAGACATCATCGTCAACGCCCGGTGGAGGAGGTGCTGGCCGAGATATGCAATTTGACCGGGGCGACGGTGGAAGATCTGAAGATGAGACAGATGGGCCCCGGAGCGAACCCGTCGAGGCGATTTGCCGTCTGGGCGTTGAATCGAAGCGCGGTGATCAGCCAGCACGGGATCGGCAAGTTGCTGAAGGTGCCGTATAGCCAAGTGACCAGGTTATTGAGCAGGATCAGGAAGGAAGGCGCATCGGAGCCGGTGGTCGGCTGGATGAATACCTGGTTGCATCGGGAGGGAATCTAAGTGTCAAGTGCGATTCCTGAGAAGAAAGTACACCAGAACAATCCCAAGAGGTGACATTCCTGAAGCAATGCTTATATTTGCCTCATGTTCAGACCAACCGACCGTCAGAGATCTATTTTCGAGATAGAAAACCGAATT
>Ga0307380_10002401_pt1 | contig 26718 bp, 27 predicted proteins | sample UN3MG_FD_202239 | JGI IMG/M metagenome (GOLD analysis project Ga0307380, IMG submission 202239) | Soil microbial communities from Risofladan, Vaasa, Finland - UN-3 | ecosystem: Environmental > Terrestrial > Soil > Coastal area > Acid sulfate soil | place: Finland: Risofladan, Vaasa | collected... | reverse complement strand
GAACGGGCACAAGACTCAGACGATAGGAAGAAGCTGACCTGTACCGAGGCTTTTGAAATTGCGCGGGAACTCAATGTGGAAGTGGCTGAGATTGGGCGTATTTGCAATCGGCAGAACATAAGAATCTGTAAATGTCAGCTCGGCTGCTTCTCATAAGATTGTGAACAGGACAGGAATATGCAGAAATTAAGGACAAGGTTTAAACTCTGGCTGAGTACCGAGGATGCCGAAGGCGTTTTCGGCGACGGCAAGTGGCGGCTGCTCAAAAGCATTGATGCTCAAGGCTCATTAAGAGCGGCCAGCCAGTCGCTTCATATAAGCTATCGAAAGGCGTGGGGTGACTTAAAGAAAGCGCAGCAATGTCTGAATGTCCCTCTGGTCGAGAAACAGCGAGGCGGCTTACAGGGCGGCCGAACCACACTAACAGAGCAAGGCAAAAAATGGCTAAAAGCCTATACGAAATTTCGCGGTGACATCGAAAAGGCAGCAAAAAAAGCATACGAAAAACACCTCAAGGAACTTGTGAAGTGAACAAAATCACAAAGACGATTTTAATTCTTCTGGCTTTAAGCCTTTTGGTGCTGGCCAGACTTGTTGTTCGCAGCTCATGGCATGGAGGCTTTTCAGGTCACAATTCACAACAGTTGATTATTTTCCACGCAGGCAGCCTCGCCGTTCCATTCAAACAGATATGTGAAGAATTCAACAAGAGACATCCCGATGTTAAAATTATACGCGAAGCAGCAGGCAGCCGGATATGTGCCCGCAAAATCACAGACTTGCATAGGCCCTGTGATATCCTTGCCTCCGCCGATTACACGGTCATAAACACTCTCCTAATCCCTGAACATGCCGACTGGAACATCAAGTTCGCAAGCAATGAAATGGTTATTGCCTTTTGCAACGACTCGCGCGGGGCCGGCCGGATTAATAAAGACAACTGGGCAGAAAATCTGCTGCAAAAAAATGTCGCCTTCGGCAGGTCTGACCCCAATGCTGACCCGTGCGGGTATCGGGCTGTGCTGACAATAACGTTGGCGGAAAGATTCTATAATAGGCCCGGCCTCGTGGACAAAATGTTGGCAAAAGACCAGAGATACATTCGGCCGAAGGAAGTTGATTTATTAGCGCTTCTGGAAACAGGCGAGCTTGATTATATGTTTATATATCGCAGCGTCGCTGAGCAGCACAAGCTCGAATACATACTGCTTCCTGACGAGATCAATCTCAAGAAAATGAAGTTCTCCGATTTGTACAAGACTGCTTCAGTCCGTATCACGGGCAATATGCCCGGAACCTTTATCACTAAATTCGGTGAGCCGATAGTATACGGCGTCACGATACCCAAGAACGCGCCGAACCGTGAGCTTGCGTTAACATTTTTAACTTTTTTGCTCGATGCAGATAAAGGTGGAGCAATTCTTGAAAAGAACGGTCAGTCCCTGGTGGTCCCTTCAGCAACGGATACTTTTGATAATCTGCCGGGGTCTTTGAAAATCTTCGCGTTTCCAATGTAAAATGTAAGTAGAATGTAATGCAAGATACGAAATACCAGATACGAAATACCAGATATGAGCCGCTCTCACTGGCCTTTGCCGCACTTGGCGGACTTGTGCTGCTGTTCATTATTGCACCGCTGGCAAGTATGTTTTTGAGCTGTTCGGTGCCGGAACTTGCTGAGACGGCAACAGACAATGAAGTCCAAAGCAGCATTTGGCTTACATTATGGACTTCAATGGCGGCAACTATGCTCTTCGCTATTGCTGCTATTCCTTTCTCGTATTTGCTGGCAAGAAAGGATTTTCCACTAAAGGGCCTTGTTACAGCCATTATCGACCTTCCAATCGTAATACCACATTCGGCGGCGGGAATAGCACTGCTTGGTATCGTTTCAAAGAACGGCGTTTTGGGAAAGGCTGCGACAAAAATAGGTTTTAGCTTTGTCGGCACCCCTGCCGGTATCATGGCGGCAATGGCTTTTGTCAGCATCCCTTATCTTATCAATTCTGCGCGAGATGGTTTTTTGGCTGTGCCTGTTCGTCTCGAGAAATCTGCGCTCAGTCTCGGAGCAAGTCCTCTGAGAGTATTCCTGACGGTCTCGGTCCCTTTGGCATGGCGGTCGATTTTGTCCGGTTCGATTTTGATGTGGGCGCGTGGAATGAGCGAGTTCGGAGCGGTACTAATCATCGCTTATCATCCAATGATTACGCCGGTGCTGATATATGAGCGTTTTGGTGCCTTCGGCCTCAAGTACGCCCGGCCGGCGGCAGTACTTTTCATCGTGGTGTGCCTGGTGTTTCTCGTAGTGTTGAGGCTTCTGGCGGGAGGTAAAAATAATGCTCAGCGTTAGAGAAATCTGCAAGGACTTGACACCTTTCGCCATAAAGGATGTGTCGTTCGAGGTCTCCAGCGACCAGTATTTTGTTCTCCTGGGGAGAACCGGCGTGGGCAAAAGCGTATTGCTCGAAACCATAGCTGGTCTTGTCCGCCCCGACACCGGCCAAATCCTACTCGACGGAAAAGACATTACCAACGAAAAGATGCAGAAGCGAAAAATCGCCCTCGTCTTCCAAAACAGTACACTTTTCCCGCACATGACGGTTTACAATAACATTGCATATCCGCTTCACTGTAGAAACGGAAGGATTCAAATCCGTCAGCGAGTAGACGAACTCGCCGAGGATTTTGAGGTTCGACACCTTCTTTCAGCTAAACCTCAGACACTCTCCGGCGGAGAATCTCAGCGCGTCTCTCTGGCACGGGCCGTGGCCAGTGAGCCGCGATGCCTGCTGCTGGACGAGCCTTTATCGTCCCTGGATACAAAATCCCGGTCCCAGATGCGTGCTCTTCTGCGTAAGATTAACGCCCAGGACCGGATGCAAATAGTACATGTAACGCACGATTACACAGAGGCGGTCTCCCTGGCCACACACGTGGCGGTTATGGAAGCCGGGACCATCGCACAAGTAGGGACTGTAGAGCAGATTTTTCAGCGTCCCAAATCTGAGTTTGTCGCACGGTTTGTTGGTATCAGAAATTTCTTCAAAGGCCGGCTGCAAGAGCCACACGGGAATGGAAAAGCCACAAGAAGGTTCACTTCCGGCAGCCTTGGTTTTTCGGTTCTTACCGGCAGCCCCGGCGGCCCAGGATTTGTTTGTGTTCGAAGTGAGGATGTCACGATTTCCAACACGGCAAGCCCAACAAGTGCCCGCAATAACTTTGAGGGGACGATTGCGGATGTCGTGCCGGCCGGGATTGGGATCGAGGTCATAGTTGATATCGGTGTCGAAATTGCAGCCCTGGTAAGCTCTGATTCCATAAAGACACTGGAGCTCGCCTGCGGAAAGAAAGTATGGGTAAGTTTTAAGGCCTCGGCTGTTAAATATGTTGAAGAATAATATGATAAAACTCGACGGAATGCTGATGATTGGTTCGGCCGGTGCAAATGTCGGCAAGACCGAATTGGCCTGCACGCTCATCAAAAAGTTCAACAAAAGCACGGATGTCGTAGGAATAAAGGTCACTACTATAAGAGCCAAAGACGGACAATGTCCTCGCGGAGGTCAAGGCTGTGGCGTCTGCTCGTCACTCGACGGCGATTTTCACATTTTAGAAGAAACTGACAGGAACTCACAGAAAGACACTGCAAGATTACTTGCCGCCGGGGCAAAAAGAGTTTTCTGGCTGCGCGTTATGAAGACACATCTTAAAGATGGGATGACCGCCCTGTTGGATATAGTGAAGCCTGATGCGGTCTCAATTTGCGAATCAAACTCGCTGCGGCAAGTGGTTGAGCCGGGATTGTTTCTTATGGTCAGGCGCCAAGAGCAAGAAGCGTACAAGAACTCGGCTCTGGAGACAGAAGAATATGCGGATAGAATTATAGTCACAGGCCCAAGCGGTTTTGATTTCGACCTTAACCGGATAAAGCTTACGGACGGAAAATGGACGTTACAGGAAAATTCTACAGCGATAATTATGGCAGGCGGGGACGGTTCTCGAACAGGCGTTGACAAGAGTATGTTGTTGATTAAGGACCGGCCCATCATAGAGCATATTTGCGACCAGCTTCGCGGCACATTCAGCCAGATACTTATAAGCACTCAAGAAGTGGAAAAATATGCCTTTCTCGGCTGCGACTGCATCCCGGACAAGATGCCTGGCCAGGGACCTTTGATGGGTATAGCTTCCGCTCTGGAGGCCTCAGCCAACGAACTTAATTTTGTAATCGCCTGTGACATCCCGCACATAGACATAAGATTCGTCAGGAAAATGCTTGCCAAAGCTCAGGCGGCAGACATGGTCATTCCAACCACCGGTATCGAAAAATATGAGCCGCTCTTTGCCATATACAACAAAAGTTCTCTTAAAGCTATGAACAAAGTCCTGTCATCAGGAAAACGTAAGATAAGTGATGTGTTCGGTCACTGTAAGGTCAAGTATATTAACCTGGAAGCAAAACAGTTTACTAATCTCAATACAATGGCAGAGTTTGAAGAATTTCGGGAAGAGTACGATGCTGAAATATGAAGATGCGTTTGAAATAGTGATGAGCTCGATTTCGGGCAGACCGCTCGGCACCGAACGCGTCGAAATTGACCATGCTTTGAATCGAGTATTAGCAGAGGATGTTTCCTCGGACATGGACATTCCTCCATTCAATAAGTCGGCCATGGACGGGTTCGCCTGTCGTCGAGCCGACCTTGCAGATGAGCTTACAATAATTGAGACGATTCCCGCCGGTTCGCTGCCAAAAAAAAAGATTGGGCCAAACCATTGTGCGAAAATTATGACCGGTGCCGTTGTGCCAGAAGGAGCTGATTGCGTCATTATGGTCGAATACACCGAACCAACTTCGGACAACAAAATTCGCTTTACCGGCAGTCAAACATCCGACAATATCTGCCTGCAGGGCGAAGATGTCAAAAAAGGGGACATAGTTCTTCGGGCCGGCTGTAAGATTTCGGCCCAGCACATCGCAGTGCTGGCGAGCCTCGGCTGTACAAAGCCACTGGTGGCAGTGCAGCCAAGGGTTGGCATTATAGCCACAGGCGACGAATTAGTCGAACCCGGGCAGAAACCATCGTCTTGTCAAATCAGAAATAGTAATGCTTTCCAGTTGGCCGCCCAGGTGACAGGCGCCGCTGCGATAGCCACAAACTATGGTATCGCTGCCGATACAGAAGAAGTTATAGATGGTATGCTCAAAAAGGCGATGGCGGAAAATGATGTTGTGATTTTGTCGGGCGGTGTTTCAGTAGGCGATTACGACCTTGTTCCGGGGATTTTGAAGAAAAACAACGTCAGGCTGCTATTCGAGAAGATTGCTGTAAAGCCAGGCCGGCCTACGGTTTTCGGGATCTTAGATGAAGGGGGACGAAACCCGGTTTTCTGTTTTGGGCTGCCCGGCAATCCAGTATCGACCTTTATTATATTCGAATTGTTCATGAAGCCTTTCCTTTGTAAGATGATGGGACACAATTTCAAGGCCGCCATTTCCCACAGGCAGCTCGAAAAGACAATGACAAGGAAAAGGACAGAAAGGGATTCGTGGCTGCCCATTGTATTTACAAAAAACAATAAGGTTACAAGCATCGAGTATCACGGCTCTGCACATATTAACGCATTGTCCGAAGCCGACGGCTTGCTTTGCATACCCGCCGGCGTAGCTGAAATTAAAGAAGGAACCACCGTTGCTGTTAGACAGATTTAATAGAAGAATAGATTACCTGCGAATATCCGTTACCGACCGCTGCAATTACCGCTGTATATATTGCACGCCGGAAGCGCCTTTTATGCGCAAGAGCCACAGTGATATCCTTTCATACGAGCAGATAGAATCGGTGGCCAAAGTAGCTGCGAGGACGGGTATAAGAAAGATTCGACTGACCGGCGGCGAACCTCTGGTACGAAAAGACGTTGAGCAACTTGTAGCAAAACTTGCAGCCATCAACGGTATTAACGAAGTCTGCATGACCACGAACGGCTCGCTGCTGGCAAATATGGCCATGAAACTTAAGCAAAGCGGCCTCAGCCGCGTCAACATCTCGATAGATTCACTCGATGCGAACAGGTTCCGCCGTATTACCCGCGGCGGCGATTTGCATCAGGCACTTGCCGGCATCGAAGCAGCTAAAAAAGCAGAGCTTACACCAATAAAGATTAACATGGTAATTCTCAATGACACGACCGAAGAGGAAATCGAAACGATGCAGGTCTTATGCGACAAGGAAGGCCTGCAGCTTCAAAAGATTATGCAGTTTTCACTTTATGACAGGGCCGATTTGAGCAGGCGATTCAAGACACAGCGCCCGCCGAAATGCAGCAGTTGCAACAGACTCAGGCTGACCGCAGACGGTTTCCTCAAGCCCTGTCTGTTTTCCAATAACGAAGTAAGAATGGACTTTGGTGACATCCGCGGCTCCATACTCGAAGCTGTAGCAAAAAAACCGGAAAATGGAAGCAACTGCAGAAACAGGTTTATGAGCCAGATTGGAGGCTGAAAGAAAATGCAAGATTCAAATGGCATGGTCGACATAAGCGACAAAGACATCACGGTAAGAACCGCCACGGCAAGTGGGTCCATCAGTCTGGGACAAGAAGGCTTCGAAATCATAAAAGAAGGTACTTGCAAAAAGGGTGATGTACTTGAGACAGCGAAAATAGCTGCGATAAATGCCGTAAAGGCGACGCCTTCAATAATTCCGATGTGTCATCCCATTTCAACTGAGGCGGTCAAAGTTGAATTCGCGATGGACGAAGCAGGCAAATCGGTTTGTGTGAGTGTGAAGGTTAAATCTTCGGGCAAGACCGGCGTGGAAATGGAAGCTTTAACCGGAGCAAGCGCAGCGTGCCTTACCATTTATGATATGCTCAAATACAAAGGCAAAGATATGGTGATAAGTCAGATAAAATTGTTGGAAAAAACCGGAGGCAAAAGTGGGGACTACAAAAGGCAGGATTAAGGCAATATCAATCTCCAAAGAGCGGGGCACACAGAAGTACAATGTCCCCGCTGCTCAGTTAAAAGCCGGCTTCGGCATAGAAGGTGACGCGCACGCAGGCAATTGGCACAGGCAGGTAAGCCTGCTCGCCGAAGAGTCCATCGAAAAGATGAGAGCAAAAGGAGCCAGCGTCACTGAAGGAGATTTCGCTGAAAACATCACAACGGAAGGCATTGACCTGCAGTTTCTAACCATCGGCAGCAAGCTCAGACTTGGCGCCGATGCTGAAGTTGAAATTACGCAATTCGGCAAAAAATGCCACAGTGGCTGTATTATTTTTCAACAAATCGGGGATTGCATTATGCCGCGAGAAGGTGTTTTTGCAAAAGTAATAAAGCCGGGCCGAATCAAAACCGGCGACGAAATAGAGGTGCTTAATTCAAATGATTAAAGTGGCCATATTGACAGTTAGTGACAGTTGCTCACAAAATAAAAGGGAGGACATAAGCGGGCAAACTATCAAGGACATGCTGGCGTCCGACAGATTCGAAATTTGCGAGTACAAAATCGTGCCTGATGAAAATCGAAGTATCAAAGAAGCTCTTATATACTTTGCCAGCGAGGTAAAAGCCGATATTGTTCTCACCACCGGCGGCACCGGCCTTGGGCCTCGAGATGTTACGCCTGAAGCCACCTCTGACGTATGTCAAAAAATGGTCCCCGGCCTGGCAGAAGCAATGCGGTCGGAGGGACTGAAAAAAACTAAAAACGCTATGCTTTCCCGAGGCGTCGCGGGTATTTGCGGAAATACGCTTATAATCAACCTGCCAGGCAGTCCAAAAGCAGTCAAGGAGTCGCTGCAAATAGTCTTGGACGTTCTACCACACGCCGTGGATATGATGCGTGGGGGCGGTCACTGAGGACAAGTAACTGAAGGTTAGAAAACAATCCTCACACGCAATCATACGCAAAATCAGGCCCATTTGATTTAGGACTTGACAAAAGCACTGTTTTCGAGTAATTTCTACGACGTGAAAATCAAGCATAAAACATCCAATACTAACGTTTGCCGCTCTAAAGACGCAAAGAAACCGCTTCGGTTCGGCTTTACTCTCGTGGAGCTGCTTGTTGTTATAGCCATCATTGCCCTTTTAATGTCCATACTTATACCATCGCTTGAAAAAGCCAGGGCAGCCGCGATGAGGCTCAAATGTGCGCACAACCTGAAGCAAATCAGTCTGATTATGTACATGTACGTGGAAGCAAATGAGGACATATTTCCGTGCGCTCAAGACCCACTGCCAGAAGGCTATTGGTTGTGGATGGGACGTTGGCGGTCCCTTGTCGAGCCTTATTTGAGCACCAAGATCACAGAGAGTAATCCTTCGGTTCTGTTGTGTCCTCAAGATGTTACATATAAGAACCAGTATGAAAGCTTTAGTTATGCTTACTCTATGACTTTTTACCACAGCCCCGAACAGATCGACACGATGAACAGCGTCACCGACACATTCATGACTGCGCAGCCATCCATACCGCAAGGAAGTTTTGAAGTGGAGAAGCCCTCCGGAAAAATCCTTATTGGCGAATGGTTCAGCAATCACTTACCCGAACCTAATGACCAGGGATGGTGGTGCTGGCAGGGCAGCAGGAACTATCTCTTTGCTGATGGTCATGCTAATTACCTTAAGGTCGGACAGATCCGCCCCGCGCGAGACCAGCTTCCGGACGCAAACCTGACAATTAATGGCATCAAGGGCCGCGACTGGCCACCTTAATTAAATCAATAACACCGTTTGTTATTATGGGCGGAACTGAAGGTCAATCTCAAATCCTAAGTGTAAATTGAAGTCACCATCAATCCTGAGCAACCTGCAAGATACGAGATACGAATAGAGGGTACAAAACAAAATGGCTCATGAAGGTCTGTGGGAACAACTTAATAAGCTTGACCGACAAGAAACCGCTAAAAGGGCAAAGTGTCAATACCTGACCGACCCGCAGCGTTACGTTATCACTCTGCTGAACACCGAATATGTGGTTAACCTTGCCGATAGGCAAATCTTCTCCACTCAACCATCTCTACCACCGACACCCGCAGAGTTTCTCGAGCAGCTTTGCCTTCTTGCCTATCTTATAAACGCTCAAGACATACCACTGGCCAACAAATTTGTTGGGCCGGAAAATTTGCCGAGCGGGCAGTTTTTCTTCCGAGGCCTGCATAGTCTTCCGACCGAGCGATTGGAAGAGACGTTTGGAAAGTCGCCCGAAAGGTTATACGAGGTTTCGGAGCAGTTTGGAGCTAAACGATGCGAATTCGGCGATGCTTCTGTTGAGTTGTACGTATTGCCTCGGGTTCCGCTAAAGATAATAATCTGGCGAGGCGACGAGGAATTCGACGCCAGAGCATCAATACTATTCGACCAAACCGCAGGTACTCACCTGCCTTTGGACGCATTGGGAGCACTCGTTAATCTGACCGTGAAAGCATTAGTAAGGGCTCCGGAATGAAACAACTGGACTCTTTGGTGCGCCCCGCACCCACTTTGAGAATCTACCATCGAATAACATCCAAAGCACCGTTTGTAATCCGACAAACAGTTACCAATCGACCGCCAATGCTAAAAGTAGGTGCGGGGTGAACGTTCCCTGATATTTTGCGTATAAACCACTGTAGTGCATGGATTAGCAGTTTTAGAGGAAAAAATGATAAGATAGTGTTTGAAAAGACACGAAAAAACTGCTAAAAACGCTGTTTTATGTTGACTCGATTCTGTACTACACAAACATTGGAGTTGATGCGGCCGAAATTAACGGCCATCATGATATTTCTTAATGCAGGGAGCAAAAATAGCAATTGGCGGCAAAGGAGGGGTTGGCAAGACCACAGTCTGCGCCGTCTGGGCACAATTATTTGCTCAAGATGGATTTGACGTCCTTGCCATTGACGCCGATCCAACCACGAACCTTGCTTCTGCGTTTGGCATTTCTTCCGAGCAAAATCCCGAGCCGCTTATCAAAATGAAACAGTTAATTGGCGAACGCACCGGCACCGGTAAGGACGCAATAGGAGCATACTTTAAGCTGAATCCCAAGGTCAGCGATTTGCCGCAAAAACACTGGATTGAAGTTGATGGAGTGAAATTGCTCGTGTTAGGGGCTATTACCCAGGCGGGAGCAGGCTGCGCCTGTCCGGAAGGAACTTTTTTGAAAGCTCTACTTACCCATACGATGCTGCAGCGACAGGAGATGGTCCTGGTCGATTTGGCTGCCGGCGTTGAGTTTATGGGTAGAGCAAGTGTGCAGGGTGTTGATGCATTTGTAGTGGTTGTGGAACCAGGCGGCAGAAGCATTGAAACGGCCAATAACGTAGCGAAAATGGCCAGAGAATTAGGAATCAAAAACGTCGCAGCTATTGCTAACAAAATTACTCAAAACACTCAAACAGATGTGATACAATCTCAATTGAAAGACGTTGCTCTGCTGGGAAACCTTCGTTATAATCCAGCAGTGCAGGAAGCAGACCTCGAATTCAGGCCGGTCTTTCACGCCTGCCCGGAACTGGTGGACGCATTAAAGGATGCCAAAAATAAGCTGATGGACTTAATCAGTGAAGGGATTGTGTCTTCGTAGTATAGGAAACTCAGTTGAGTCAAATTGTCCCGGAGAACAAGATGGATTTGAAAAATAAAAGCATAATGGTAGATATCGAAAAATGTTTGGCCTGCAAAGGCTGTGAAATAGCGTGTGCGGTCGCGCATTCGGATTCCAAGGTTCTTCAGGAGGCGGTGCAAGAGCTGCCAAAGCCGCAGCGTAGAGTTACGGTGCAGGCGGCAGGTGAATTTGCAGTGCCGCTGCAGTGCAGGCACTGTGAGGATGCACCTTGCATTGCAGTTTGCCCGACGGGGGCGATACATCGAGAGGAAACTGATGGGCCTGTGTTGATTGAACAAGATAAGTGTATCGGCTGCAAATATTGCCTTGTTGTTTGTCCGTTCGGAGTTATTGAGGTCTCCCATGACGGCAAAGTTATGGTCAAATGCGACCTTTGCATCGAGCGTGCCAGGATGGGGCAAGAGCCGGCTTGTGTTGAGGCTTGTCCCACAAAAGCTCTGAAATTAGGCAGCGAAAAGGATTTGGCAGCCGCCAGGCGCCGGCACGCAGCCTTGGACCTTGTCTCGTCAACTCAGAAAAATAAACAGAAAAAGAAATCTAAAGAGAGTGCTCAATGACTACCGTAACCGTATGTGTCGGCAGCTCGTGTCATATCAAGGGTGCACGAGAAATGATAAATCGTTTTAACGACTTTCTGACCAAAAAGGGTCTTGAGGATAAGGTCGAGCTGAAAGGCTCGTTCTGTATGGAGCGATGTGGCGAGGGAATCAATTGGAAGTTCGGCGATGAGATTTTAAGCAGCTCCAGCGCAGAAGAGGGGGCCAAAATATTCCGCAAGAAAGTGCTGGACGCTATAAAGAAAAAGAAACCGGAAGGTAGCGCAAAGAAACCCAGTAAAAGGAGAAGTTAGTATGAAACTTTCCAAAAGCCAGGTAGACACGCACACCAGTGCTATACTGCAGCATACACCGAACGGTGTTCTTCTGGTGGACAAAAAAACGCACATCCGCTTCGTCAATCCGTCCTTCCTCAAAATGTTTCAATGCGAAAAGGAGGAGCTTTCGGGGCACCTGGCCAAGGACTTCGTACATTCTGATTGCTTCGAAAGTGCCATCGCCGCAGGCGGGTCGCTGATGGTCAAAGAGAGCGTACCTGAGCATAGTATCAGCTTCCGCGTCGGCATCTTCCCAATTGAGGGCGAAGACCTTTACTGCGGCATCTTCATCAACATCTCTGAGGAGGAAAAGGCCAGAAAAGATTTTCTTGACCTCAAGGCGCAGATGTTGAAACGGGCGCAGGAAGTTATCTCGCGACAGATGCAGACGGCGCAGGAAATAGCGAGACTTCTTGGTGAGACGACAGCAGAAACCAAGGTACTTTTGACAAAGCTTATCTCCCTCTATCAGGAAGAGGGTCGGTGATGAAGTTATTTTACGAGTGGGGCACAAAACAGCTTCAAAAACACGGCGAAGAACTCTGCGGTGACAACATAGCTATTGCCCGTCGTGCCGATTCGATGACGCTGGCGCTTTCCGACGGACTGGGAAGCGGCGTCAAAGCCAATATTCTGTCTATTTTGACTACGCGAATCGTTATACATCTGATTGAGAATGAGTTGTCCTTAGGCGAGGTCGTGGAGACATTGAGCAGGACGCTGCCGGTATGCGAGGTCCGAAAGCTCGCCTATAGCACGTTTTCGATAGGGCAATTCTTTTCCGAGGGGCACGCGCGGGTGGTCGAGTTCGACACGCCGTCGGTTGTTCTGCTGCGGCAGCGCAAGTCCGTATCCCTCCCCTACGAGGAACGTGAAATTGAGGGCAAGACCATTCACGAATTTGAACTCAACCTGAAAATCGGTGATTGGATTGTTTTTGTCTCTGATGGTGTCGTAAACGCCGGTATAGGGGGGCTCTATCCTCTTGGATGGGGCACCGAGCAGGTCACGCGGTTCCTCGAAGAGCACTGTCACCCGGACCTTTCGGCGCAGCAGCTCGCCGATAAGCTCGCCCAGGCAGCCTGGGACCTGTACTGCGGCAAGCCCGGAGATGATGTGAGCGTGGCCATTATAAAGGTTCGACACAAACTTGTGGCCACCGTGTTGACAGGGCCCCCGGCCGACAGGAGCATCGACAAAAAAATCGTTGACAGATTCACACAACGTCCTGGGTTTCTGGCGGTTTGTGGGGGAACCACGTCAAAGATTGTTGCCCATTATCTTGGAAATAAGTCATTGGAAGTTGACCTTGCCACGATGAAGCCCGATGTTCCCCCATTGGCCAGGTTGGAGGGTGTTGACCTGATGACCGAGGGGATTCTGACGCTTACCAAGACCAATGAGCTGCTTCATTCAGGTGCAGACCGGGAGACGGTAAAGTTCCAAACGGATGCAGCTTCGGCCCTGGTCCGCCTGTGCCTGGACGTTGACCACATCCATTTCATAGTAGGTCTGAGCGTGAACCCGGCCCATCAAAATCCCGACCTGCCGCGACAACTGGGTATGAAATTGGCTGTGGTGCGGGAGATTGCTGAAGAACTGCGCAAGAGAGGCAAGGAGGTAACTATCGAGACCGTTTAGCCGCTGAAAAGATGAATCAATTTCAACGGCAGCCAAAGACCATTGACAATAAACTCAGCCCCCAATACACTAAACCCTTTTATCTTGGTTACGAAAAAGTAAGATAACAGTGAATATGGCTCAAGACAACAAAATCATAGAACAGATAGTTGACCGCTATGATGCTGATGTTGGGATGCTCATACCCATGATGCAGGACCTTCAGGCTGAATGTGGGTATCTGCCGGCAGAGCACGTGCGCTGTCTGAGCAAGCGGCTTGGAATTCCACTGAGCCGTCTGTATGCCGTGGCGACGTTCTATTCTTCGTTCCGGCTCGCTCCAAAGGGTGCGCATGACGTGACACTTTGTATGGGCACAGTATGTTACCTTAAGGGCTCGGGGAGAATTTCCGAGGCCATCTGCCGGGAATTCCGGGTTGAGCCGGGCGGAACGACCCGCGACCGCTTGTTCAGCTTCCAGGCTGTCAACTGTGTTGGCGCCTGTGCCCTTGCGCCGGTAATGGTGGTTGATGGAAAATACTACGATGGCGCTACCCCGGATTCCGCACTTGAAATTCTACACAAGCTGCACCCGGCCGAGGAAGCTGCCGAGACTACTACAAAGGAGGCTCAAAGTGATTAGTGTCTCCACCAGATTTACCAGTTGTGCCGATATCGAAACCTTCGCACAGAAACTTCGCAGCGAAGGCGGCCCGGCTTCTAAATTGGTGAGAGTCTGCATCGGGACGGGCTGCTCGGCCAAGGGCTCGCGAAGGCTGTACGAGCTTTTCTGTGAGGCGGCCAAGCAGTCTGGTCAGGACGTTCGAGTCGAGGCGAAATGCGTCGGCTGTCACGGATTCTGCGAGCGAGGTCCTATTGTCGTGGTCGAGCCGGGAGATATTTTCTACCAGCGGGTTGAAGAACCTGACGTGGCCGAGATATTCCGTGAAACTGTGCTGGGAGCAAGGGTGGTCGAGAGGCTGTTATATGAGGACCCCGGAACAGGGAAAAAGGCTGAGAAAGCAAACGAGATAGACTTCTACAAGGTCCAGGAGCGCATTGTTCTGGGCAATAACGGGCTCATCGATCCTACAAAAATCACGGACTACATCGCCGAAGGTGGCTACAAGGCTCTTGCAAAAGTTCTATCCTCGATGACCCCGGACGATGTAATCTCAGAGGTGGAGGCAGCAGGACTTAGGGGCCGCGGCGGCGGCGGCTTCCCGACCGCACGAAAATGGCGCTCCTGTCGAGAGGCTCAAGGTTCGCCAAAGTATGTCATTTGTAACGGTGACGAAGGAGACCCCGGGGCTTTTATGGACCGTTCCATTATGGAAGGGAACCCTCACTCTGTCATCGAGGGCATGCTCATCGGGGCATATGCCATTGGGTCTGAGCAGGGCTATATTTATGTCCGCAATGAATATCCTCTGGCCGTCGAACACCTGAAAATGGCTATCTCGCAGGCCAGAGAGTTTGGGCTCTTAGGTAAGAACATCCTGGGCAGCTCTTTTTCATTCGATATCCGCATCAACCGCGGGGGCGGGGCATTTGTCTGCGGTGAGTCCACAGCGTTGATGGCCTCGCTCGAGGGTCGGACCGGCGAACCGAGAGCAAAGTACATTCACACCGTTGAAAGTGGACTCTGGGAAAAGCCTACCAACCTCAACAACGTGGAAACATGGGCAAACATTCCTGCCATCATCAACCGGGGTGGAAAAAGCTTCGCCGACATCGGAACGGAAAAGTCCAAGGGAACAAAGGTATTCAGCCTCGTCGGAAAGGTGGTCAATAGCGGGCTTGTGGAAGTGCCCATGGGCATCAGACTGCGGCAGATTATTGACGATATCGGCGGGGGAATACCTGACGGCAAGCGTTTCAAGGCTGTCCAGACCGGAGGTCCCTCCGGAGGATGCATACCCGCAGAACACCTCGATACACGCGTGGACTTCGACGAGCTCACGAAGCTGGGCTCGATGATGGGTTCCGGCGGCATGATAGTTATGGATGAAGATACTTGCATGGTCAACGTCGCAAAGTACTTCACCAACTTTCTTCAGAAAGAATCCTGCGGCAAATGCACGCCCTGCCGGGAAGGCCTGGCCCAGATGCTGTATATTCTCGACCGCATCACGGACGGAGAAGGACAAGTCGGTGACGTGGAGAGGCTTGAGGGCCTGGCCGAGCTGCTGGAGGTAACAGCCCTTTGCGCCCTTGGCAAAACTGCAGCAAATCCAATTATCTCTACAATACGCTATTTCCGGGACGAATACGACGCGCACATTAAAGAAAAACGCTGCCCGGCAAAAGATTGTCGCGGTCTGTTCCGTTATGATATCGATCCGGAAGCCTGCAAGGCTTGTGGTATCTGTCTGAAGAACTGCCCGGTGGATGCAATTACCGGTGAAAAAAAGGTCCCCCATGTAATTGACCAGGAAAAGTGCACGCTCTGTGGAACCTGTTGGGAGAAATGTCCGTTTGCCGCAGTGCTGAAAGTATAAGGAAAGGTTAATCAGTGCCTACAGTAACGATAGATGGATGTAAAGTCACGGTCAAGAAGGACGCGACGATTCTGGACGCTGCCAAAAAGGCTGGAATCTGGATTCCAACGCTGTGCTATCACTCCGCTGTTTCAAGCGATGCGTCGTGTCGGCTCTGTATGGTGGAGCTTGACCGCGGCGACTGGCGACAACTGGTCACCGCCTGCAATTACCCTGTGCGGCGGGACATTGTCGTTTACGTTTCCAGTGAACGAGCACAGCAGGCCCGGAGCGGCGTCATGGAGCTATTGCTTGCCAGGGCACCGGAGAGCCAGGAGCTTAAGGCATTGGCCGAGCGCATGGGTGTTTATGAAACGCGTTACCCGAAAGTTACAGAGAGTCAGCGAAACTGCATCCTGTGCGGCTTATGTATCCGCGTCTGTGAGGAGGTAATCGGGCAGGCTGCTATTGGTTACGCCGGGCGGGGCGCGGACAGGGCTGTGGCGGCACCCTTTCGGCAGCCTTCCGAGGATTGTATCGGCTGCGGGGCATGTGCTGCAATTTGTCCGGTCGGAACCATCAAAATAAGGATTCACGAAGATGAGCAGGAAGTGGAGATATCCCCGTTCAAATCGCGGGCTAAGTTACTGGTTTGCCAGGAATGTGGTGCGCTCATAGCCAGCACACTGGTAAATGAGCAAGCCTTGACAAAAGCCAATCTAAATAGTGAAGAATTCCGTGCACGTCTTCGCCTATGTCCGAAATGCAGAAGATTACAGACGGTTGCACAGCTTGGGGCTGTCACGTTTCGAAAAAAATAAGGTGCGTACCGTGTTCGCAGCTGAGCAGAAGCTATCAGCCGCTTGAAACACGGGACCAAATATGATATAAGAGCTATTTTTCAAGTTATTGAATTTAAGTAATTACTGAGGAATTGTTTATGGACCCGGAAAAACGTAGTAGCGACAAAGCAGCACAGGACATGATAAGTCGGATGGCTGAGGCCGGCCAGCAGAACGCATGGGATAGGCTTGATGCTCAGTCTCCACAGTGCGGCTTCGGCAAACTTGGGGTATGCTGTCGTATCTGCACTATGGGGCCGTGTAGAATTGATCCCTTTGGAGAAGGACCACAGGTTGGAGTCTGCGGCGCTGATGCCGATACCATTGTAGCCCGCAATTTTCTCAGAGCAGTAGCGAGCGGTACCAGCGCCCATAGTGACCACGGCCGAGGTGTAGCGGAAGTATTCATTGCCGCAGCCAAGGGTGAGGCCCCCGACTACCAGTTTAAAGATACTACCAAGCTATATAAGCTGGCCGAGGAGTTAGGTGTGGAAACAAAGGACCGGCAGGTAAACGAAATTGCGGAAGATATCGGGAAAATTGCGCTGGCCGAATTCGGCAAACCAGAAGGATATCAACTGATGGTACGCCGAGCTCCCCAGCCACGCCAGGAAATCTGGAAAAAGCTGGGGATTACTCCTCGCGCTGTCGACCGAGAAGTGGTCGAGGCACTACACCGCAGTACAATGGGTGTGGACCAGGATTATAAGAACATCATCATGCACGCCAGCCGAACAGCACTTGCCGACGGGTGGGGCGGTTCTATGCTGGGCACTGAACTGCAGGACATTCTCTTTGGGACGCCTTATCCGGGCCGAGGCGAGGTAAATCTGGGCGTTTTGAAAAAGGACGAGGTTAATATCATAGTCCACGGACATGAGCCCCTGTTATCAGAGATGATAGTTGCAGCATCTATGGATAAAGACCTGCTGGCCGAGGCGAAAAAGGTCGGTGCCAAAGGAATTAACGTGGCGGGAATTTGTTGTACGGCCAATGAGCTGCTGATGCGGCATGGAGTCCCCATTGCGGGCAATTTCCTTAATCAGGAATTGGCCGTCGCTACCGGCGCAGTGGAACTGATGGCGGTCGATGTCCAGTGCGTAATGCAGGGGCTGAGCGAAATCACAAAATGTTTCCACACGAAGCTGATTACCACGGCTGATAAGGCAAAGATGCTGGGCGTCGAGCACGTTGCGATGGAAGAGAAAACCGCCCTGAGTAGCGCCAAAGCGCTGGTCAAAATAGCCATCGACAACTACAAAAACCGGGGCCAGGTGCACATACCCTCGGAAAAACAGCCGGCAATTGTAGGCTTCAGCCATGAATCCATCAACTATATGCTCGGCGGCAGGTTCCGTGCCAGCTATCGGCCGTTGAACGACAATATTATCAATGGTCGAATTCGGGGTATCGGGGCGATTGTGGGTTGTACAAATCCCAAAATCCAACAGGACTATACGCACACAACCCTGGCGAAAGAGCTGATTAAAAGGGACGTTCTTGTGGTAACTACCGGCTGCGCCACTATTGCGTGCGGCAAGCAGGGTCTATTGAATCCGAAAGAGGCGTTGGAACTGGCGGGGCCGGGCTTGCGAGAGGTTTGTGAGACTGTTGGAATCTCACCAGTACTGGCTTGTGGCAGTTGTGTAGATAACAGCCGGCTGCTGGTGGCATGTTCGGCGATTGTCAAAGAAGGCGGCTTAGGTGAAGACCTGGCCGATTTGCCGGTGGTGGGGGCTTGTTTGGAATCAATCACTGAGAAAGCATTTGCTATCGGTCAGTACTTCGTGGCCAGCGGCGTGTTGGTTATCTTTGCAAAAGAGCTGTTCCCGTTTGTTGGCAGTAAAAATGTTTACAATTACCTGTTTAATGATATCGAAAAAGACATGGGCGGCCGATGGGCGGTAGAATCTGACCCGGTCAAGGCCGCTGAAATGATGCTGCAGCGCATCGAAGCCAAACGCGATGCTCTCGGAATAAACGTTGAGAAAGAACGTAAACTCTACGATATGGAAGAGCGTCGGGCATTGACCGTTTAAGAGCTTAATACCAGAGGAAAAATCAAGGATAAGGAGACTTGTTAATGTCAAGAATCATTGCGACAAGCGCGATAAACGGGGCTTACAAGATAGTTGAGCAGGCCAAAGAGATGCTGGCTAAAGCTATCGAGCAAAAAGGAAAAGACTGCAAGGTCGAGTTTCCGAACACCGGTTATTACATACCAATCATTTATTCGATGACCGGGCGCGCGGTGGAAACTTTAGCCGATTTTGAGCAGGTGATGGACGAGGAAATCAAGCCATTGATGCCTGAACCCGTTGCCGAGGACATGTGGCTGCCATATCTTGGCCCCACACTCGATGCGGGTATGGCCACACTTTTTGCAGAGGAAATTATCGAAGCCTGCAAGTATCTAATCGGGCCTAATCCAGTCGACGATATCTGGCTGGGAGCGGCAGACGATGTCATTATGCGCGAGCGAGGAATACAATTCGTGGACGGATCGGCACCGGGTTTCGCGGCGATTGTGGGTTCGGCCCCGGATGTGGAAACGGCCGTCACAATAGCAAGAAAATGCCAGGAGCGCAGTCTTTATGTATTTATGGCAGCCCATCATAACGGAACAACATTTGCGGAGCAGCTTGTCGAAGGCGGCGTACAGTTGGGATGGGACACCCGATTGGTTCCTTTCGGTCCGGAGATTAGTGCAGCAATATATGCGCTTGGTTTTGCCAGCCGGGCGGCCCTTAGCTTCGGGGGTGTTCAAGCAGGTGATTTCCGCCGGAACCTGCTTTACAACAAAAACCGGGTCTTTGCATTCGTGTTGGCACTCGGTGAAGTGACCGATGAATGGTACGCCACAGCGGCGGGGGCAATCAATTATGGCTTCCCGACAATCGCCGATTCCGACATTCCGGAAATCCTTCCTACCGGCGTATGCACTTACGAGCATGTTGTCTCGAACGTCCCCCATGACCAGATTGTTGAAAAGGCCATCGAAGTCCGCGGCCTGAAGATAAAGATAGCACATGTGGATATTCCCGTTGCGCACAGCCCTGCATTTGAAGGCGAACGCATCCGCAAAGACGATATGCACTGTGAGTTTGGCGGCCAAAGGACACCGGCGTTTGAGTGGCTTCGGACGCAGGACATCTCGGCCGTCGAAGACGGTAAGATAGAGCTGGAGGGACCGGACGTAGATTCGCTTGAAGCGGGAGGCAAGATGCCGCTGGGGATTTTGGTCGAAGTGGCGGGAAGAAAAATGCAGCCTGATTTCGAACCCGTGCTGGAACGCCAGATACATACATTTATGAATGAGGCGCAGGGTCTGTGGCACATGGGCCAGCGTGACAGTATCTGGGTGCGAATCAGTAAGGACGCTTTCAAAGCAGGCTTCAGACTCGAACACATCGGAAAACTCCTGCATGCAATGCTTCACGAGCAGTTCTCGAGCATTATAGATAAGGTGCAGATTAAGATATATAGCGACGAAAAAAAGGTCTTGTCACTACGAGAGCAGGCTCAGGCGGTGTACGCCGAGCGTGATGCGCGATTGGCGGGCATGACGGATGAAGACATAGACACGTTTTATTCGTGCACACTTTGCCAGAGTTTTGCGCCGAACCACTTATGTGTAGTTTCTCCGGAGCGGCCTGGTTTGTGTGGAGCTTATAGCTGGCTGGACTGTCGGGCGGCATACGAAATAACTCCTTCGGGGCCAAATCAGCCCATATCGAAAGGTAAGTGCATCGAGACTACTATCGGTCAGTGGGACAAGGTAAACGCGTTTGTTCTAAAGACCAGCGGCGGCGGCGTCGAGCGAATGAGCCAGTACAGCATGATCACCGATCCAATGACTTCCTGCGGCTGCTTCGAATGCATCTCTGCCGTGCTGCCATCGACAGGCGGAATAATGATTGTCAATCGTGAGTTTAGTGAGATGACACCATGTGGAATGAAGTTTTCGACGCTGGCCGGCACCGTCGGCGGCGGCAACCAGACGCCGGGATTCATCGGGCATTCAAAGCACTACATTAACTCGAAGAAATTCATCGCCGCAGAAGGCGGAATTAGGCGAATTGTATGGATGCCTACAATGCTGAAAGAGGAAATCAAAGATACTTTCGTCAAAGGGGCCGATGAATTCGGACTCGGCGGCCAGGAATTTCTCGACAAGATTGCTGATGAAACTACCGCCACCACTGAAGAAGGGGTCCTGGAGTTTATCACCAAAGCTAACCATCCTGTAACAACTTTGGAACCTATGTTCTAATAGTATAAAAAGTTTATTACAGTAAAGGATAAATATCATGGCGCTAACAGGATTAGAAATCTTTAAATTGTTGCCAAAAACCAACTGCAAAAAGTGCGGCATGCCTACTTGTCTGGCATTTGCCATGCAGCTTGCTCAGAAACGGGCGAAACTGGAAGACTGCCCGGATGTTTCAGAAGAAGCCAAACAACAGCTTGCGGCGGCTGCGGCGCCGCCGATGCGGTTGGCAAAGTTCGGCAGCGAAGACTCCGAAGTACAGGTCGGGCAAGAAACGGTGATGTTCCGGCACGAAGAAAAATTCTATAATCCAACGGTTCTGGCCGTGACCGTATCGGACAAGCTTGCCGGTGAAGACCTGAAAAAACGCATCGAGTCAATAAACCAGCTTTCGTTTGAGCGCATCGGGACCAAGATTGGCGTCAATGCCGTAGCGGTCATTAACGACAGCGGCTCGACGGAAGCCTTCGCACAAGCCGCCGGCACGGTAAAAGATGCGAGCAACCTTGCTATCATCCTGGTTTCAGATTCGCCCGATGCGGTTGCTGCGGCAGTCGGCAAGACTGCGGCAGTTGTGCCTTTAATCGGCCCGGCAAAGCCGGATACAGCCGAGGCAATGGCGAAAATCGCCAAGGACAATAACTGTTCGCTCATCGCATCTGCCGAATCAATCGAGGCTCTTTCCGAGCTTACCGAGAAGATTAACGCCGAGGGAGTGGAAGATATTGTATTAGGTCTTGATGGATTAAGCCTGCGGGAGCGATTGTACAGCCTGTCAAGGATGCGGGCGCTGGCACTGAAGAAGACCTTCAGGCCGTTAGGGTATCCGACCATATCCTTTGTCTCTGACGGGGATGCACACCAACAGGCGGCGAGCGCGATAGGTCTGATTTGCAAGTATTCCAGTATCGTTGTGGTTGACACTGTTGAGGCAGGAGTGTTTTTGCCCGCGCTGACAGCGGTGATGAATGTCTTCAGCGACCCACAGAAACCTGTTCAGGTAGAACCGAAAATATATCATATCGGGGAACCGGACGCGAACTCTCCCCTGATGTTTACAACAAACTTTTCACTGACGTATTACACGGTAGAATCAGACGTCGAGGCCAGCAGGGTGCCAAGCTATATCCTTGTGGTTGATACAGAAGGCACAAGCGTGTTGACGTCTTATTCGGGTGATAAGCTTAATGAAAAAACCGTAGCCGATGCTATGACAAAATATGAAGCCGAGAGCCTGGTTAAGCACCGTAAACTGATAATCCCCGGTTACGTGGCGGTGATGAGCGGCAAACTCGAAGAAGCGACAGGTTGGGAAATCATGGTGGGTCCAAGAGAGTCATCGATGATACCAAAGTATCTACAGGAAGTCTGGAAATAGAGGCGCTGCTCACTGTTCGAGTCGCAAGATACGAGAATGGATGTAAAGCCCAAGAAATACACAGTGCGTTTTGAGCCAAGCGGCCTGAAAACAGAAGTTCCGTCGGGAACGATTCTGCTTGAGGCAGCTCGTAAGGCCGGCGTCTATTTAAGCAGTATCTGCGGCGGAGACGGCTATTGCGGTAAATGCAAGGCAATAATCGACCAGGGACAGTTCCAAAGCAGACCCACCACTTTACTTACACCGGATGAGACACGCGAAAATATCGTGCTTGCCTGCCAGACCAAAGTGCTTTCCGATATTACTATAACTGTTCCGAAGTTCCACACCCTCCAAGCAAGTCAAATACTTATGGACTCCGACGCCCATAGATTTAGCGAGCTTGCCGGTGAGGTACGGGCAGGAGTGTTTGAGTTCGACCCCTTGGTTCGAAAGCTTGCCGTTGAGATGTCTGAACCCACGGTACACGACCATACAGCCGACCATGAGCGTCTGTATGTAGCAATACGCGAGCAGATTGACGCTCCTATAATGCAAACCGGCTTTCGCATCCTGCAGGGACTTTCGAAGGTGCTTCGTATAACGAATTACCAGGTTGCGGTCACTATTGGCCGGCGAAGCGGAACCACGGAAGTGATAGAGGTTGAGCCGATCAAACGCTGGAAGACAAATTATGCCGTCGCCGTTGACCTGGGTACTACCACAGTCGTGGCCCATCTTCTTGACCTCACCAATGCAAAAACCATGGATACGGAGGCTACATATAACAGCCAGATAAACTTTGGCGAAGACTACATTCGCCGAATCATCTACGCAGAAGAAAATAACGCTTTCGATGAGATGCAAAATCGAATTGTGCACGATGTAAACAATCTTATCGTAACACTGGCAGCAAGGCAGAAAGTCGATTTGCATGAGATAACCGCGGTAATATGTGCCGGCAACACTGCAATGGTGCATTTCTTACTGAATTTAGACCCGACACGAATACGCAGAGAGCCGTATGTGGCCTCGGCCGGCTTTGTGCCGCCTATCCGCGCTGCAGAAGCGGGCATCCAGATCAACAAACGCGGTCTACTATACTGCCTGCCCAGTGTCGCAGCTTATGTGGGCAGCGACATAGTAGCAGGCGTGTTAACTACGCGAATTTATACAAAAAAAGAGGTCTCGCTTTTTGTTGATATCGGAACAAATGGTGAGGTGGTCCTCGGCAATCGGGACTGGCTGGTTTGTGCCTCAAGCTCGGCAGGTCCCGCATTCGAAGGAAGTGGTGTCAAGCACGGCATGAGGGCGGGAGCCGGGGCCATAGAAAAACTAAACATTGCCCCGGACGGCTCCATCGAGTTCAAGACAATAGGCAATACCCATCCCGCCGGAATTTGCGGGTCAGGTCTTTTGGACACAATTGCTGAATTGTTTATAAACGGCATCATAGACCGAACCGGCCGATTCAAAACCAATGGGGATGCGAGATTGACGGAGGGTGACGAGGGCTTACAATTCCAATTAGTGCCGGCGGCTAATGACCACCAGGAAATAGTAATCAACCAGGCCGACATCGACAACTTGGTCCGTTCCAAGGCAGGGGTCTTTGCCGCGATTAGAGTTCTGATGAACTCGACGCAAACTAAAACAGAAGACATCGATGCCATTTACATCGCCGGCGGCTTTGGAAACTTCATGAACGTTCAGCAGGCTGTTACCGTCGGAATGCTGCCCGATGTGCCCGTGGACAAGATTCAATTTGTGGGAAACACATCAATCGCAGGAGCAAAGACGGTCCTGCTGAGTCGAAAAGCCCTTGAAACAGCCGAAAAAATCGCCAAGAGTATGACATATTTTGATTTGATGAGTCATCCGGGTTATATGGACGAATTTACGAGAGCTAATTTCTTACCGCACACGGATTTATCCCTGTTCCCATCGGTAAACAGCGTGGAGTGCGAAACGTGACACAAGTCACGGAGTTTGAGATATGTCAACAACTATTGCTATAAGTGGAAAAGGCGGCTCCGGCAAAACAACGCTGGCAGCTATGATTATCAGGCTTCTGTGCAGCCAATCACAGGACGCCATACTTGCTGTAGACGCCGACCCTAATTCCTGCCTGGCGCCGATGATGGGAGTTGAGCCGGAAGACACCATTGCGGAAATCCGCGAACAAACCCGTCAGAAACAGCCGAGCAATGAAGGTATGGATCGCCTGCGCTCCCTTGAATACGGCCTCCAGCAGGCAATCACAGAGGCAACGGGCTTCGATTTGCTCACAATGGGTCGACCGGAAGGGCCAAGCTGCTATTGTGCCGTAAATAATATGCTGCGAACATTTCTGGACAAACTAAGCACGCAGTATCAATATGTAATTATTGATAATGAAGCGGGAATGGAGCACCTGTCCCGCCGAACAACTAATAATGTTGACCTGCTGTGCATCGTAGCGGAACCAACGGCTCTCGGTACCCTTACCGCCCGGAGGATTTCTGAGCTTGCTAAACAACTGCCGATATCCGTTAAAGAAATCGGCGTTATATGGAACAGAGCCCAAAGTTGTAAAAAGCTGGACGGGATAGAAACCTTCGGATATGTACCCTACGACAAGGCCACACTTGATGCGTCAATGCAGGGACAAACAGTCTTCGACCTCGAAGAAAATAGTGCCGCACTTTCAGCGGTACGCAAAATTCTCGAATGTAAACTAAACCGTAATTTTCAGTTAAGTAAGAACCAAAACTAAAAATTTAAAGTTATTCTTGGAGGATTTCAAATGCCAGTTCCTGAAGTTAAGGAGAGCTTTGCCGGCTCGGTAAATCGGGTCACACTTGGGGCGACCAAAGACGGCGGCGGCACTCGAACCTCGACAGTAACCGTTGGAGGAGCACGTAACGTCGTCTATGGCGGCTCTATAGAAGAAGCCAGCGAGAAACCGGTTATCGCTATGGACGTCCTCGACACAAAGCCCGAAGATTGGCCTGAGCTGCTGGCCGAGCCTTACAAAGATGTTCTGGACAGCCCCGGCGACTGGGCGAAAAAGTGTATAGAGCAATTCGGAGCAGACCTTATCTGCGTAAAGTTTGAAGGCATCCACCCTGACAAGGCTGATAAAGATGCCTCTCATGCCGTCAAGGTCACCGAGGAAGTGTTGAAGGCGGTCGGCGTCCCTCTTATTCTGTGGGGCTCCGGAGACGACGAAAAAGATAATCAGGTTATGCCGAAGGTCAGTGAGGCAGCCAAGGGAGAAAACGCTCTGATAGGTTCTGTTAAAGAGGACAATTACAAGGCCCTGACGGCCATTGCCCTGGCTGACGGCCATCACCTTATCACGCATGCGCCTTTGGATATCAACATTGCCAAACAGGTCAATATTTTGGTTTCTGATATGGGTTTTCCGCTGGACAAGATAGTAACGTTTCAGGCCACGGGGGCATTAGGCTACGGGATTGAGTATGCCTTTTCGATTCAGGAACGCCAGCGTTTGGCTGCCCTTGGCGGCGATAAAATGATGGCAATGCCTGCCATCTGCGACGTGGGTTATGAGGCGTGGCGGGTTAAGGAGGCGAAACTTGCGGATGCCCCGGGCTGGGGAGCTGTCCAGGAGAGGGGGCCGATGTGGGAAGCGGCCACCGCCATTTGTCTACTGCAGGCCGGAGTCGATATAATCCGTATGCGTCATCCGCGGGCCGTCGCTACCGTTAAGAACTTCATCAATCAAATCTGGCAATAAGAGCTAAAATCTTCATATTGGAAGGAAACTGTTATGATATTAATTGGAGAACGAATCAACGGGATGTTTACCGATGTTAAGGATGCGATTGCGGGAAAAAACAAGCAGGTCATTCAAGAGCTGGCCAAAAGGCAAACCGATGCAGGCGCCACGTATCTTGATGTGAATGTAGGCACGGCCGCCGCAGACCAGGAAGGGACTATGCAGTGGCTGGTCGAGACCATCCAGGAAACCTGCTCCACACCCTTGTCCCTCGATTCTCAAAAACCCGACGTCCTCGCAGCGGGATTAAAGGTTGTTAATGCCAAGCCCGGCCTTATACTCAACTCCACACCTTTGAATAAGAAAAACGATGAAGAGATACTCGATAAACACATAGAAATGGCAGAGCAGGCTGGGCCGAAAGCAAGCATTATCGCCCTTACTATGGATAAAAACGGCGTGCCTCAGGATATTGATACCCGCGTGGCAATAGCTGCGGAAATCGTACAAAAAGCGATGGAGAAAGGATTTAATACGCAGCGGTTATTCATCGACCCTATTGTTCTGCCGGTTAATGTGCCAAACGCCCAGGTTCAGGCCGGCAACATCCTTACCGCGATGGACCAGATAAAATACCTGGCTGACCCTGCGCCGCACATGACCGTAGGTTTATCGAATATCTCTCAAGGAGCAAGCGAAAGGAGCCTGATAAATCGCATATTCCTGGCTGTGGCCATGTCACACGGCCTGGATTCGGCAATAGTCGATGTGCTCGACGAAAAACTTGTTAATGTGGTGGCTACTACAGAGATGCTGATGAACAAGCAGATATATTCGGACAGTTTCTTAAAGGCCTACACAGCCGCCAATAAAGCGTGAGTCACAATACGAGATAGGCATTTCTGCGAAGTGGTATTAAACGGCAGTGCATT
>Ga0307380_10002399_pt1 | contig 26725 bp, 37 predicted proteins | sample UN3MG_FD_202239 | JGI IMG/M metagenome (GOLD analysis project Ga0307380, IMG submission 202239) | Soil microbial communities from Risofladan, Vaasa, Finland - UN-3 | ecosystem: Environmental > Terrestrial > Soil > Coastal area > Acid sulfate soil | place: Finland: Risofladan, Vaasa | collected... | reverse complement strand
TACATCACCTGAAAAAAATTCTTTATAATAAAAATTGTCAGTTAATTTATCTTGTTTATTCATTTTGTAGGACTCGCATAAATCTCTAGTGCAAATCTATAGTTTGCTTTTTCAATGCTATCTTTTATTTCTTCAATTAAATATCTAAAAGTCTGCCGGCCACATTTACCATCTACCATAATATTGGGATATTTGGTTATTATATCTTTTTGAAATATCTTAAGTGCATCTATTGTTTTCTGGGTAACACTCCAGGTTATATTTTCCTCTTGTAAATACCCTAATTTTGCCAGTAATTCATTTTCTAAATTAGCTAGATATTTTTCATAACTATTTATAGTTTGTGTAGATATAATCATTCCGTCTTTACTCCTTTCAATTATTGGTTTAATTTCTGTTATCGGTGCTTTCTCTTTCATTATTCTTTTGTAATCCTGCCAGTAGCTTTTTGGATTACCATTATTATCAAATCCATATACGGTTCTATCTACTCCGTTATATATAAAACTTAACCATTTATATTTATCCTCATTAGACAAACCTATAAACACCATAGGAAAATGTATGCATTCAACTTGTTCTGCATAACTCAACTGCATAAGTAATGTCTTATATCCGCTTTCTTTTGCTACATCACTATAATTAGCTTCTGTACAGTCAAGTATCTTGTTGTATTTCATAGCCCAACTTCTCGCAACCGCACACCAGTGATTACAATTTGCTTCTGTTAGGCAAGAACCTTGTATATGAATATCCAATATGTCAAAATTAGATTGTGAAAGTATGTACTGATACATTCCGCCTTTTGCTTCAGAGAGTGCAAATTCTTCGTTACCAGCACCTACTAAAAATCTACCCCTAACCTGTGAATATGCTATATTAATTAGATGAGCATATTTTTCTTTAGAGATATTATGCTTATCTGCCATAGGTTCATTTATAATTGTGATCCTACAATTATTTTTATTACCACCATAGGAGATAAGTTTTTGTACTACATCTTCTACCCTATGTCGCCACTGCTCATCTGTAGGATTGTATCCATTCTCCCAGCAGATATTGAAAATTAAATATATGCCATTATTTAGTGCTTTTTGAGTAACTCCCCAGCAATCACTTACCCTATAAGGATATTGTCTTGTTTCCACAACGTGGCAATCAAGAGTAAATCTATCCTGAAATATAGCACCACTTGCACCCATTTTTATTGACATATAATCACCTTAAAAAATAAAGTATGCTATAGTTCCACCGATAAATCCTGTAATCAAAATTCCAATAAATGTCCAAATAAATTTACTGTGCCAATTAACTGTTCCGTTTAGCTTTACAAGTTGAATATATATCCCAATTATAAGCTCTTTGGTTGGTTGTTTTAAAAGTTCCTTTACTGATATTTTGTTCATATAATCTCCTAATAACTCATTTACATAAAGAATGGTAGAAGTCCACCATAACTATAATTTGATATATTTTTAACCTTCAATACTTCTGCTGCTGTTAAACAAGTATTCCAAACTATTACTTCATCTATTAAACCATCAAAGAAGTCTATTACTGCTGTGCTGTTATCGTAAGCACCTATCATAAATCGCTTTGCATTGTCATAAATATTTGTTGTGTAGCTAACTGCATTTCCATTAGCCAAACCATTTATATATATCTGCATCAAATCAGTCGTTTGGTTTAAGGTTGCTGCCACGTGATACCAAGTGGCAGCGGATAATGTGTCTGTACTTGTAGTATAAATTATTGCAGTTCCGTTAGATGATAAGATAAAATATAATTTATTATTTTCATGAACATATAATATATATGCTCTTTTATCATCAGTATTGCTATTCTTAGAAACTATTGTGTTAAATATTCCTATACTCTCGAGTTTAATCCAAGCACAAATTGTAATTTCACCAGTAATATCAAGACCAGTTTGTGCTGCATCAGTTATGCTTAGATATTCTGATTGACTTGTTTCAAAATCAGCAGCATTTCCTATTTTGCCAGCTGCATAAAGAACAGTAGCATTATCAGTTAAATTATTTTTATTATTACTCTCATCATATCTTGTTCCAGATAGTTCATTTAATTTCCAGAAACCCTGAATATTGGATTTTCGAGGTAGATTAATTGGTAACATTATATACCTCCAACAACTTCAGCCAAATCCCATTTGGAAGCTACGGCATTATAAATAAATAAGATATACATTGTCTTAGTAGCTATTGTTATTAATGGTAATATAACATCTGTCCCTGCCCTATAACCTCCAACACCATTATTCCAAGCTAAAATTCTTGCAGTTCCATCATCTTTAATCCTTATAAGTAACATTTGTCCTGCTGTCGGTGTTCCAGTAGGTGCGCCAAAAGTAGCTGTTGCTTCCGCAAGTGCTGTAATAGTATAAATATCTGTAATATCAGAGTCTGGGGTCGGTGCAGCGTGGGAGGCAATTGATACCACTCTTTTTGTTATGCGCTTATTGGTAAAAGTCTGTGCAGTTGTCAAATCAGCAAATCCTGTTATTACATCGGCTCCGCCAGTTTCATGACGTGAAGCATGTACGGACTGGCTACCTTTGACTATATCAAGTAGTTTAATTGCTCCTGTTTCTATATCTATAAAATATATTTTATCATCTATAGGGTATATTCTTGATACTGGCATTATTCCTCCATTATTTTTCCTTTAATTTTTTTATATCATCTTCAATTTTCTTAATTTTATCTTCAAGGATTTTTAATTCATCACTTAGTTTTTTATTTTCTTCTTCTCCATTTATAACAATTTCTTTTAGTTCAGCTAATTCTGCAATTACTTTTCTTGCTCTTGTTTTACTTATCATAGCTGAACATCACCGCCAAGATAACCTGCCTGAACTGCCCCTGCATCTATTATTTTAGGATTATCCATAAATGGCATAGCATAAGATAACTGCTTGGCTCTTTTTGCTTCCAGGTCTGCAATGGAGTAGGCTTTGTTTACAAGCTCCAGGCTGACATCAGTTGGGTCAAGTAAGTTCTTTGTTATCTTTTTTATCCTGCAATTAGTATTTATTTTAAGCTCGCTGTCATATACCCTTACTGTATCCCCTAAATCTACGGTCTCATCTTCCCAGGTGTTTACCATAACTTTTGACAGGTCTACCATATTTACTTTATATTTTAGTTTTGGCTCATCATGTTCAGTTAGGTAATCCATTGCAGCAGCTTTTATTATAGTGGAAGGGTCTGTCTCTAAAGTATAGACAACTTTAAGATAAGATTTATTAACCGAGCTTTCTTTAGAAGTGAGATATGTCGAACTCACACTTGCAGTTACAATTACTATTCCGAAGTTATCTATTATCTCATTAAACCAATTATTAAATACACTTGTTATATTTCCTTCCTTGTATCCTTCAGGGTCAAAATTAAATGAACAAATATTTGCTGCATCGTTTGCGGGCTGGTTATTCCATATCAATGTATTTTCATACCAGTTGGCTGTCGGTTGATATGTTAATGCATTAAATGTACCTGATTGGTAAGGATTGACATATAGATATAAGATAGCTGAAATTATGGTTGCCCCAATGGGAATTGATAATGTTGGAAACTTATAGTAGATATTATTCTTCCATGAGGCTGCCCCGCTTATCTCCAATGCTGTTGCGCTTCCATAGTTTGTATTCGGTTTGCTTTGCCTTGCAAAAGTATCACCATCAGGATAAATTATTTCCTCAAATTTTTGTTTTTCTGGCTTTGCGGAGTGCTGGTAGGTATATTCTTTTCTAATTCTGTAGTTAAATATATTGGGGCTGTCTATATAGATGTTGTCGTAAAAAGCCCTGATATTATCAATTACTACTGAAACCGTTCCATTGGTTGGGGTCAGGTTTTTAAAGCCGATATATTGTATTTCATTTTTAGCTCCATCTAGAACTTCAGATAAATCCAGTTCAACTTCCTTCCAACATTCCTTGTCCAATGCACCAGTATTTACTGTGAGTTTTGCAATTGCAAATGGATCAGCACCTTCACTAATTCCAAAAGTAAATCCATTTGCGTTATCTACTTCAGAATAAATCCAAAATTTTAGGCTGTTATGTCCTGATAAGATTTTAAAATTTCCAGCCCCCAGGTTGTGTATAAAAATTTCGTTTTCAGTAGATGAAATTAACTTTATGGCCTGTGAACCCTGCTGTTTTATATCAGAAGCTTCGGTTTTGCCTGTGCCGATTGTTACGTAGTCTGTCTCAACTTCGCAATTATCTAGAATGGTAGAATTAATTTCAAAGTTATCAGGTCCATAAGCATAAGCCCTTGTTACAAGTTCATATGAGTCTTCTTCCTTTTCTATATAATCTGAATTTTTATCGTATCTAATCTGCAATCCTGTATGAGTTCCAATTTCTCTTTTTATATCTACTATCCTATCCTGAGAGTGAAAGTAAAGTTCCCCCCCGCACCGTTCAGCAAGTAGATTTAACGCTTCAAGTTTTGTGGTTCTTCTATCGGTTCTTACATATACAATTTCATCTATATCGCAGTCCCCAGCTATCCACTCGCAACCAAAAAGAATGCGACTAAGTAAATAATTTACTGGTTTTAATAGGCTAAACCTGTCTATCGTTAAATCTGTAAGTTCAAACATATTATGATACAAGCTCACATCAAAATAGGTTTTATCTGATTTTATTTTCTTTATATTTTTGGCAATATACTGTTCATCAGCTACATCAACATAACTTTCAGCTGATATGTAATCATCGGGAAGTATCTGCATATTTGCAGTCCAAGCGCCATTAATTTCTTTAGTAGTTTTTAAGACTATTGGTTTTGCTATTGATATTACAGGAGTTTTTGGCTCTTCTGGTTCGGGTGGTTCTTCTGGCGGGGTATATTCTGCATAGACATAAAAAATAAAATCACAAGCATTCCAACCCACCCAAGAAGCTTCATAATTGGATAAGTTTCCTGAATGTGTGGGGGAAGAAAAGTCATCTCCAACAAGTAATTTATTATTATAATCTCCTCCGGAAACTTCTATAGATATACAATATTTATCTCCTTCTACAAGTACACGACCTGGTTCTGCACCTTCAAAGTCAAAAGTTATTAATTGCCAAGATGTAGACAATAATGTTGCAATATCAATAGTGTTCGATGTGGCTAGTGCCTCACCTATTGGGACACTATTTTCTCCATAAGTCCCTGAAAGAGCATATAATTTAGCAACAATATCACCTGTTGGACTACCATATTTTCTTAAATACCATTTGCAATTGACAAGATTTCCTGCTTTTCCAGTAAAGGATTGAGCACCCTTGGTAAAATTTGGTGCATAATAATAAAAAAAACCAACACGATTATCCTCACTATAACTATCTACAAGTATTAAACTCATTTCTTATCCCTCACCATCACAATATCGGGTCTTATATGCCTTGCTGATACTTGATTAATCCTTGTACCGATTAAAGCTTCTTCTAAAGTAAAAGCAATAATCCCAGCTTCTATTTCTTCAGTAAAATCAATTTCATCGGTGTAATAAATCCCACCGTATTTGCTAAAAATTATTCCGTCCATTAGTAGAAATACACCTTTCTAAAACTAAAATTTATAGAAATATCGATACTTTCATCGTCAGTTCCTACAGCCAACTCATTACTTCCTTTAGCTAAAACTATAAATTCAGCTTTACCCTGTCCCCCATCACCAAGACCTATTGGATTGAATGCTCCATTTAATTTTATAGTCTCATTTTTAGAGTCAATTTCTAAGGTACTACTACTTCCAAATGATTTAGCTATGTCAAATCTGTTACCCACTATGTTATTATTCTGGATATAGATGTGGGTTTGAGCTTGATTAAAAGTAATGGTAATTATTGGTCGTGCATAGTAATGACCATTATTTGCGATTATATATGTATCATCTTTTACGGTTATAGTCTGGTCATCGGGAGTATCGGGAGTTACTGCATAACCAAATGGGTCATTGCAGTTAAATTCAAGATTTACGAGGCTATAATTATCACGTTCACCAATTATTTCAGGACTTAAAAATTGTGTATTCCAGTACCTGTCATTTTCATTTGATAGAATTAACTGCTTGTCATTATCAGAATATAAAAAGGCAGATAAATCCTGTAATTTTAATTTTAAATCAGCATAATTAGTACACTCTATAAAACCATATAGAATAAGATTGTTTTGGATAAATTTTTTACTTGCCTGAATAAGTCCAGGTCTTTTTGGTATATCAATTAAGGTTTGGGATTGCTGGGGTATCAGTGGCTTTTTTATATCATAACAATAAAACAGCTTATCGGATAAGTCTGTGCCATCAAAACTTGCGTCAAAAAGACTGCCTGAAATTATAGAAATTCTTGTCATCTATATCCTGCCCCCCTGCTTTTTAACTGCTGATTATTGTAAAGATATTCAGATGTTTTCTCATATATAATCTGACCATCAAGTTCAAGTACATTTCTTATTGTAATTGGTTGACCTGACATATTATTATCTGGTCTGCTGTTGGCCTTACCCATAATCCATTCAGCTAAATTTCTCTGCTGACTGGTATTTGCAACAATTTCATATTCATGAGCCATTATTGGGATTTCACGTCCGGTTTGAGGAGTAATCATTCCATAAGCAGCGGATAGTATTGGTTGTCTTGCACCGTCATTACCTACCACTCCCCCACCGGCATAACCTACAATACCGCCCATTGCCGTTTTTACAGTTGAATAAGCATAGCTTGAAGTTATGGTTATATTCTTACTTTTTATCTGACTAAGTAACTCTTTTAATCCTGCCAAAGCTGTCATCGCCGGGCCAGTATCAACTTTAATTTCAGGTTCAATTACCTGGTCGCTTATTATCTGACCTTGCCTATACATTTCCTGATAATCGGGTATTATAGAACCTGTTATTTTCTCTCTAATACTTCTGGAAATATTAGTCCATTCTTGGTCACTAACTATTCCTAAGTCATGAGCCTTATTAATCTGATCTTGCATTCCCTTTAGATGCCCAACTTCTTCTTCAGTCAAAAGACCAACCTTGTTTATAAGTTCTGGGATTTTTGTTGAAGTAAGCATATCCAGAGTTCTTATCCATTCTTCCTCTTTCTCATTAGCTTCATCAGATTCAATGCCGTGTGTATTTACAGCTTCCGTATATTCTTTATATCTTTTTGTTGCTTCTTTAAGTCCTGCTGCTATATCTGCATTTAATAAATATTCATCAAATAATGCACTATACATTGATAAAATGACTGCATATAATTCTGCCCTTACCCTTTTTTGTTCTTCCATAGCAGCGGTCTGCTCATCTATTGCCCCCGTACCCTCTTCTGTTACTTCCTTAGCTTCTTCTACAGCTACCATATATTCAACTTCTGCTTCTGTAAGGTCTGGATATTGAGCGGTAAGAGAAGCCACAGCATTTTCATGGTCTTGGGTCGCAATTTTAGCTGATAGAGTAGCAGGAATAATATCTTGCATCATAACTGTACTATAATAACCCATAGCATCGGTTTGTTCCCCTACGGCTTCTGTAGATTCTTCTGTAGCTTCTGTTCCTTCTCTGTGAGCTTTAGCCCAATCTTCCAAGTCAAATCTACTCATTTTTAAAACATCAGACCATTCTAAAGTTCCATCTTTTAAGCCTTTAATTGCTTCTATGTTTAATTTAATTCCATGTAAGGCTTCACTATGGGGATATATAATAGACCTTAAAACTGCACTACCATATTTATTCATTCCAGCAGTTAATCTATCAAGACCTTCAGCCATCAGGATTGTAGCAGTTGCAATTGCTGTAAAAGGTTTAATTGTACCTATAAGTCCTCTATTTGCAATGGTTAGCCCAATAATTGCAGTTCTAAGAAAAACTACAATTTTTGTAAGTCCACTTAGTGCATAAGCTACTGGTCCAATGGCGGCAGCAAATATTCCAAGATTTACAATTAAACTTTTCTGTGTATCTGTTAAATCATCAAACCAATCTATTGCTTTTTTGACCCATTCAATTAAACTTTCAAGTCTTGGCTTTAATATATCAAATATGGATATTCCTACATTTATAAGTTCATTCTTTAACTGTTTTACCTGTGCAGCAAAGGACTCCATTTGTTTTTTAGCAACATCTTCCGTATATCCAGTAGCACTTCTCAATTCTTTTTCATAGGTTCTAATGGAATCAGAAGTTCCAAGTAGGGACATCATTGCCGAAATTGACCTATCCTGAAAACCTAACATCATAAGTGTTGCTCTTTTTTCCTTATCACTCATTGTATCTAGAGCTGTCTCTAAATCACCGATAATGTCAGCCATATTTCGTACTTTACCAGTTGAATCAAATACACTTATATTAAACTGGTCGAATACTTCCTCATTAGTAATAGCTGCTCTCTGTAAATCTCTAAAAACTATATTTAGGTAGTTACCAGCTTCCGCACCCTTAACGCCCTGGTCAGCCCACGCAGCCAGAACCGCAACACCTTCTTCTACATCTTTATTAAGCATTTTAAGAGCAGCACCTGCTTTATTGGTGAGGGATTCCGCAAATTGTTGTACTGTAGCATTTGATAATACATTGGCTTTAACCAGAACATCGGAAACTCTGACCATATTTTCCATATTTTTTACAACATCATTCTTTACTTTAAGTCCAAGTGCTGATTGTGCATCAGTAAGAAATTCTGTAGCTCTAGCTAAATCAAAGACACCTGCCTGCGCAAATCTGGCAACTACTGGTAAAACTTTAATTGATTCTGCTGCGGTAAGTCCGGCAGAAGCTAGGAAGTAGAAAGCGTCTGCTCCCTCTTTTGCACTAAAAGTGGTATATTTTATAATATCCTTAGCGGTTAATTCCATTTGACTACGTATCTGTGGAGTTACATTATTCATAATAGCAAGTGATTCTGTCATACCCTTTTCAAAATCCATACCTGCTTTAGTAGCAGCAACACCTATGGCAAGCAGCGGCAGGGTTACAAATTTTGACATATTTTTGCCAACAGATGTAAGACCTGCACCTATATTATTTAATTTTGCATTTATGGAGGCAGTCTGGGTCATTGCCTGACGGTCAAGTGCAGACAATTGCATCTTAGCGGTTGATACTCCCATTTGAAGTTTTGTAGTCTCCAAGCCTATGCTCGCCCAGATAGTGCCGATGTTTCCAAATGCCATAATCTTCTCCAATAAAAAAGAGCCTCCGAAGAAGCTCTTAATTAATATCTAATTATTTATTATTCTATGCTATTAATACTTTTAACTTTTTTATTCCCTTGTGAAGTCCTTTAATCTTATGACAAGGATATTTACATAAAGTCATACCATTACTTACAATAAATCTAAGTTCTGGATAGTCTGCAAAAGATTTAATGTGGTGGGCATGTAATCTACCACCTATTTTGCCACACATCTGACAAGTATAATTATCCTTTTTAAATACTGCTATTCTCCAATTTCTATACTTATGACTCTTTCTAATCTTTTCATTTAATGGAGTAACCCCACCCTTCCAGTTGCAATTTTTCTCTCCCTTACTTGCTAAACCTATTATAAGTTTATGCTCTTCCGTAATTGTTGAACCAAGTCTATTATTTTGACCCTTATTAGCTAGACTAAGTTTTCTTTTGGTTACTTCTGTAGGATGATGACCCAAACAATAAGTATTGCCCAAGTGTGTTAATCTTATTTTTAATATTTCTTCTTCTGTATGTTTACTTCCTTTTAAAAATCTTCCTTTTTTATCTCTATCCATTTTACCTCCTCATACAAGGTGGGGGTTAGTATGAGTAACCCCCATAATTATTATATATATTATAGCATTTATCGCCATTTAAAGCCATTATTAAGCCTTTACCCTATCAGATAATTTCATAAATCCTTCATTCTGCTTTATAATCTTTTCTATATAGGTTAATTCTCCCCTCATACTGTAGAGATATGAGCAAAGTTCATCTAAACAAAAAGATGTGTATGTATCCTTAATTTCAAACAAATCGGATACCTTCTCGTTATTTTCCCTTGCCACTATCGCGATTCTTTTTAAACTCTTCAATTTTTTCTCTGAGCTTACGAAAGGGAAGCAGTCCCAGAACCCCCGTCTGGGTATAATTAAATATCGCGGTTAGCTGTTCATCATTCAGTATGTCTGCCACATCTTCATATTTCGGTTCCACTAGCGCACTTTTTGCAACTACGTGCAATACTTCACTATAGCTTTTTATATCTCCGCTTTTTTCACCCTCAAATATTTTCTGTGCGGTTGCAAGTAGCGTATTTGGTATTGTCCCGTTTTTGCACAAAGTAAGTAGTGCTGGTCTTTTTAACCTTGCCGTAAATGAAGTGCTTTCATCAAATGGGGGGAGTTCCACAACTTCACCTTTCTTGAGATTATCTAAATCTCCGATAGAAGTTATTTTTTTATCTTCCAATTTTTTCTCCTTATTTAATTTTTTATACTATTGAAGCAACTTTTTCATATTTTATTGCAGGTAGTACCGGACTGCCGGATTCATTATTCCTTGCCTCTATACTATAAGCAGGTTTTCCGAAAACTTTATCAGCATTGGTATCGGTTGACCTTTTGCCCTTACAGAATGGCAAAGTGAACATAATGAAACCGTCCTGCACGCTTCCCCTGTCGCTTTCAGTGTAATTTGCTACCCATATAATCATTGAAAATGGGTATGCTTCTTCAGCATCGCTTATTGGAGATGCCCACTCGGAACTTGCAGGTGTTGCCACCCCACCGCAGATTGTCTCATCTATCTCTGCCATCAGTGCTGCAAGTACGACATCGAAATTTACTCCCACAAATTTATCGTCTTCATTAATTAACGTTACAATATCATCTCCGCCACGATGTACCTGTTCCTCACCGTCAATATAGATAAAACTATATCCTACGCTCTGGGGATTAGTGATATCATAAGAGGTTGCTGAAGGGTCTGTTGCTCCTGTGGCAAGTAGATTTACTAACCTTATCTGCCTTACTCCATATAGGTAACTTTTTGTTGGATCAGCCATTTCATTCTCCTTTTCTTGTTTTGTTTTTGTATATAAAAAAAGCACCCAAATTGAGTGCTTTAATTTTTGAAATATTTAGTTTTTAATTTAGCTTATGTTCTTGCTCCCCCGATGTCGAAGTCAATACGCTTGGAAAATAAGTTTCTTACATCATCGTGGTAATCCTCTAAGGTCTTTATAAATTCTGGTGTAAACTTCTCTCCCCCATTAGTAGTCAAGGTTACATTATTTAGTTTATTTTTAACCAATATAACCAAGCTATCCAAAGAGATAAAACTATCGGGACTTGTATATATAAAAATTGAAAATGGCCAGATAGAACCGTGCCTGTTATCAACTGCCAGGTCTTCTCCCATCATTTTAATTACTGCGTAAGGTGTGGTAGGATTTTCTGGAGCAGTATAAGGTTGATATACCCTATCATCAAATTCTTCTATTTCTATAAGTTCTGTATAGATTGCTTTTCTCAAATCTTACTCTCCATTATTTGTTTTACTCTGTTATAAAATTCCTGTCTAAGTGAATTTAAGGTCTTTTCAAGGATTCCATATTTCCCATCGTGTGCCACTTCCAATGCGGGACCATAATCAACCCTATGACCGTGTTCAATAATTCCCTGCGTTCCCTTCCAAACAAATTTACCATATAATCCCTGCTCTGCATGGTGAGTCTGATTCTTCCAGAGATGTTCTGCTTTAGATTTTGCGGCTGCTTGGCTTGCAATTATAGTACCTACCCCCTGCACACCTGCCATCTTTTGCTGATACCACCTATCTAAATTATTGAATACTTGACCCATTCCCTTTAACATTATAGTTCCTCTAATTCTAATTCTTTGAATACAATCGAACCCTTAACATACCTGTCTATAACGTCAAATATCCGATAAGCCTTACCGTCAAAAGTAAACTTATCTTCATTGGTAGAACTTTTTTTCTTAACCTTAGCATCCCATTTTGCTATAGCTTTCGTAATTCTTACAGAATGATAACCGCCATCATCAATTACAAGTAGTCTTGTACGTTTAGAATAAATCCTTATATCCTGGCTGGTTAATACTTCGGGTGGATTAGGTATCCAACCACCTGCACCATCAGACACTTTCGATATACGGGTAATTACAATTGAAGCTGGGTTTTGTGCAATTATATTTGTTTGCTGATTTCTGGTACTTATTACTAAAGACATTTATCCTCTTTCCATTTCGTTGGAATCTGATGGTCTTAAATCCCAATATTTCCCGATACAATAAGATTTATTATATTTGTCCGCAGGGAGTTCTTCGTCTCCCAATCCTACCCTACCATTAAAACCCGCCCTCGCTGCCCTTATCAGCCAGATGTCAGAAGCAGTTTTATATAAATCATAATATTGGGCCTTAATATAGACTGCGGATTGCTCTACGGTAAAAGTATAAATCCCATTAATATCATCAGACGTATAAATATCGGTAACTGGTGTATCCTCTGCACTATCGAGTATTACGTTATCAAGATATTTATACTCACATAACCATACAAGATAATCATCGGTTTCTGCTGACAGTGTATAGTCGTCAAGAGTTTCCCTGTACTTATTTAAATACCTAATAAGTTCTTCATCTTCATAATCTACTTCATCTTCATCTTCAATTAATTTTCTAAGTTCATCAAGTAACTGGCTCATTTATCTTAGCCTCTCTTTTCATTAATATTTCGTAATATACTTTTTTATCCTTAATCCTATTATAATCCCTTTTGTGATTATTGTGTAAAAACTCAAATTCGGTAATTTTCTGGCTAGTGTAGCCCTTACCAATCCTGTCAAGATTAGCAAATAACTTCCCGTCCTTATCTAAAATCATCTTATGTGTTCCCCAATAGTGCAAGCCTTCCCTAAATCTAAAGAACCTTATTGTGCGCCTATGCCTTCTCCTATCACCTTCTTCACCTATCTGTATTATTCCTATATCGGCAGTAAGTTCCGGTATCTCCCCAATTAGCACTTCGTCGGTATCTATGTTTAAGCAAATATCACCATCTTTTAAATGCTCTAAATAAACATTTCTTTTTTCAACTTCTGTAAGTCCACCGGCAAGGATTATTTCAAACCCATCATCTTTGCTTAACCCTAAAAGATACTTAAGGCTTTCACCTCTTGAATAATCATCATCCCCGGGGAAGTCCCAAAATTTACCATCTACTATTATGGTTTTATCGACTTTGCTGATTATAGATTCTACACATTCCTTTATAAGTGGCCAATCATTATAAGTTATTATGGTTGCTATTATCATCTTTTCTTATTGGCTATTATAATTATTGAGGGCGTCCTGCGTCCCTTATAACTTCTAACTTTTATATTTACAAAACCAGCATTGATAAAGTATTTTCCAATAGTGGTTTTTTTAAATCCCACCCTATGATAATCTCCATCATTTGTTTGCTGACCCCAAAGCTGCATATTTGAATAATCATTAAGTTTGGTACTTTTTAACCATCCCTTTATACATTTTTCAGTATCGGGTATAACTATTTCAACACTGCCACCAGGCTTTAATATTCTTAACCATTCTTTTAATGCTTGTGGTACTCCCCTATCTCCATAAATTCCATGTCCTGCATGTTCAAGTGTATGATGTGACAATATTTCATCAACTGAATTGTCGGGATATTTTAGGTCAAACATATCCATTTTTATAGGCCCATAATACAAATCAATATTATCATAGCCCTCTTTAATCTCATTTCTGCAACCTATATGTAGTTTAAGCATATTATTCTTTTGATAACCACAGGCATAACATTTATGACAAATACTTCCTGTATCTTTTTTTGTAGCCTCTACAACTCTGGCAAATTCCTTACCGGAATATATTTCATTAATACTTTGTGTAAGCAAATTTCCAAGAATATGCTTTAATCCATAGTCCATACAGCAAAGGACAATATCACCGTTTGGAAGTAACACGGAATGGGCAAAGTTCCTTTTGCATCCAACAGGGCCTTTAAGAGAAGTGCTTATTAAGTGTTCCATATTTCCTGCCCTTGAATGAGCCACTATTTTCCTACCCTCTACAAAATTTAAGGCGGTATTTAATTCACCATGATAATGGTATCCCTTATTTGGTATCTTGCTCTTTATTATTTTTACAAGTAACTTTTTATATTTTCTGGTTACTGGTATATTTTCCCCTGATTTACCGGGCAAGTGAACCGCAAAATATACGAAATCTATTTTTTCCAGCCTTTTTATATCTTTTAATTTTAATCCAACAAGGGTAGTAGAAACATAAGGTCGGTGCGTTTTGGCTGCAATCTCTATCATATCCACGCACCTGTCATTTAAAAATGGCTCACACATACCCGTAAAGCCTATCCTTACATCTTTATCAACCTTACCGATACATCTTTTAAAGGTATCAAGACTCATATGGGTCTGGTTGCTCCTTTTCTTATACTCCCTTATTAAAAGCTCTTGCGGACAATAAACGCACATGTTAGAGCAACCTATTTTAGTTGTTATCTCAAGATTGACTATATCCATAAAATCTTTTATTTTCTTTCCTGTGACGCATTACCTTAAAATTTGGGCTTTTCCATTTATTGGGCATACATTTTATATTGATACCCATCTTCCACGCTACATAATTTAAACTCAACTGGTCTCTACGGGAACCACTTTGTATATCATTCCAGACTGCTTCGTTAAATTCTTTTATTCTGTCTGTATGCCTTCGGAGTATTATGGTTCCCTCGTGCAATCCATTATGTTTAGGATAGCCTTCCCTTTTTAACTTATCCACCCTTTTATTTATAATATAGGGATAATCAAGATATCTTTTTTTACATGCTTCAGCTTCCTCATATATGCAATCCCTTAATGGGTGTTTACACATAGCAATATCGGTATCCGTAAGGTATTTATCAATCAGCTCATCCATACTGACATTTAATGTAATGTTGCCATCAATCCATAGGCTGTAATCACAATCAACATAATTATGTATTAACCATTTTACTATTCGGGAGTCCATGTGGGGATTACCTGTATTTGGGCTTTTCCTTATTTCCCATAAATCGGATTTTACATTTCTATCTATAAAGGCAATAAATTTGACTTTCTGTGGTAAATGCTTTTCTTTTAGGTCGTCATAACCACCGGTTATACAGGTTATCACCGCTTTTCTGCCATCCCTTATTATGTTACTCAATTCTACATTATTTTCTACATAGATATTCTCATGTTCTTTTTCTGCCAACCGGGGTACTGTTACTTTATGGATTTCACGACAATTTATCTTATGTTCTTTTATTGTCTTGCTGCCATAATGATGAATGTAACAATCTTTTATCCAGTAGGCCTTATAGCCTGCCCTTTTTATCCTTCTTACAAAATCCCTATCTTCAGCAAAGATGAAAGGAAAAGATATATGATCCCATCCCCCTATTTTATTTAAGACTTCCCGTTTTATAGCCATGCAGAAGCCCATCAAATCAAAATTAGCCTCCTCGTATCCTTTGGGCAGTACAATATTATCAATAATGGTATTATTTCCCCTTACTATCATTTGCTTTGAACAAGCCCAATTTGTAGACGGTCCCACAATGCCGGCCCGGGGTAGGTTAAGACCATTTATCAGTTTTTCAATCCAGCCTTTAGTAACAACCGTATCAGAGTTCAAGAAACAAATATAATCACTTGTGGTTAATTTAATACCCTGGTTATTACCATAAGAGAAACCCATATTTTCTTTATTGATAACAAGTGTAAAATTAAGCTCCTTTTGTTTTTCTGCCAGATATTTTTTTGTTGTAGAATTTGAAGCATTATCTATAACTATTAGTTCATAATTGATGGTATGTTTTACAATGCTATTAAGACACTTCTTAAAATATTCAAGGGCATCTCTGACAAGAATTATGATAGATACTTTTTCATCTTTTAGGTTTTTAATCTTCCTTATATTATCCAGCCTGACATCATTTTTAATATACAGATTAGAGTCTTTTTTACGCTCTTCTTTAATTTTGCGATTTCTTTTAACTATCTCATCATAATTATCTATCTTTAAGGTACTCTGTCCCCCAAAGTGGTGAACATATGAATGTTTTACCCATAAGGATTTGAAGCCTGTTTTATTGGCACGCCACAAAAAATCCATATCCTCCTGGCTGGCTATGCCGAAGCGTTTATGGTCAAATACCCCTATCCTATCAAACACTTCATGCTTTACTATCCAACAGTAGGCTACAGTTTGCCTTATTTGATAACCCTCCTGTAGTTTTGCAGCCACTTTATTTAGTTTGTTAAATTTATCGGAATCATTTATATTAACATTAACAAGACAAGAGTTTACAAGTCCAGTAGTAGCACAACCCGTCGGCCCCACAATTCCTATATTATCGGCATATTTAAAACCATTCATAAGCCTGTCAAGCCAGCTCCCAGTAACTATGGTGTCGGAGTTTAGTATACAAATATAATCACAAGTTGCCACTTTAATTCCCTGATTCCAGCCATAACTTACACCCTTATTCTCATCATTGATTATTAATGTAAAATCTAAATCTAAATTTTCAAGGAACATTTTTGTTTCTTTGTTTGAGCCATTATCTACAATTATAAGCTCATAATTATGAGTAAATCTTTTTATACTTTCTATACAAGCCTTAAAATATTCTAGTGCGTCTTTTACCAAAATTATTATTGATACTTTTGGATGACTGGTATATGAAAGATTAGAATGATTAAATTTTTCTAAAGTATTAATACTGGAATCACCATAATGTGCAATACCTCTATTTACCCATCTTTGAGCAACATTATCCGGTATATCAGCCTCATCACCTTTTTTAAATTTATTTGGATGTAGGTTTTTGTCTCTATTTAGAATTACCTTAGTCATTCCAATTCCCAAGTTTGCTTTTTTTCTTTCTGCTTCTTTTAGGTTTTTTTATAAGTTCTTCAAGTATTCCAACTTCCCCTAATTCTACTTTTATCTCTTCCAATGGTTCAGATATAACTTCACTAGTTTTTAATTCTGCTGTAAATTCTTCTAAATTCTTAACTGGGTGTGCTTTTCCCTTATTAAATAAGCGTTGTGCAACTCTTAAACTTACTTCCTCTGTTTTACCTGTTTTGTTTATAATTATTTTCATAAATACTCCTAAAATAAATGCGGACTTTTAAGGTCGCCCGCTAACCTTTGCTATTTTATAATCCTGTAACTTTTGCAAAAGCATTTACATCTCTCATTCTAAATGCTCTTCTAACCCACAACTTTATAGCCTCCATATTAAGTTCCCACAAATTATAAGTTTTTGCACCTATAGTAATAGTAGCTTGATTGGTTATATCATATCTTATTCCACCTCTAAGTCCTTCAAATCCATATTCCCAATCTCCTACAATTAACTCAGAAGTAGCAGGTGAACCAACCTTCAACATATTTCTGCTAAATCTTATGGGATAACCATAAAGAGTTGCAGGCTCTTTTGCATTAGCAGGCTGAAATATAGGAAGTCCATCCTCATCTCTCAGATTTCTAAGTCTTGCCTTTAGTGTAGGATTTGCAGCCCAAGCTATATTATCCTGGAAACCGTCTTCTTCAATACAACCCAATGCATTAGAAATATCTATAAGTAAATCATCTCCAGTTGGATATGGAATTATATGGTCGGTTGGAATATTTCCACTTATATTTTCTATAAATGTTCCCACATCTTCATAACCCATATATACTCTATCCAGTTTTTTAGCAATGGCTTTTTCACATTCTCCCCTTAAGAAGCTATCAACTGCTATATTTGCGTTTTCGCTCCATTCTTCAGTCAATGGAACAATTACGGAAATTTCTTTTGTAGTAAGGGTCATCTGTTCAAAAGTTCCTTTACTCTTAGGTTTTTTTCCACCTTCAGTTCCTACAACCCCAGCCTCTATTTCATCACCAACCATATTTATATCCAGAGTCTTAGAAGTCATAGGCCACTTTCTAAGAAATGGTTGGCAAACAGATTTTATTTCAATATTACGTAACATCTCAACTGCTAATGGTGCTGGTACAACATACTTACCATCAGCATCAACTATTCCACTATAAAAATCACCCATTTTATTTTCTCCTTTGTCTTATCATTTCCCCGAATAATACATCGGGGTCTTTAGCACCTTCCATACCTTTCTTTTCAAAATTTCCACTACCGGAAGCAGCGGATTTTTCTCCAATAATGAGATATGGTTTCTCTTTTGCTATTTTGTCTATTACCTTTTCTACAGTCTTTTGATCTGGTTCTTCTTCACTATCTAGTTCCTTTTTAGCTAAAAGTCTTACAACTTCCATATCTGCAAAGTTCTTACCAGATGCTACGGTTAGAATAAGATTGTCTATTTCCTTCTCCTTGTATTCGGTCTGGATATCTACCAGACTTTTTTCAAGTTCAATAATCTTCTTCTGTTGTTTTTCAGTATCTGATAATTTTGCATCTTCAAGTTTTTTAAGTTCTGTCTGAATCTTTGCAAATTCAGTTTTCAGTTTTGACTTATCAGTTCTATACTTTTTAGCCTCTTCTCGTAGTTCCCTCACATAGCTGTAGTCAAACTTTTTATCCTTCTCTTCTAACTGGTCAATACTTACCTGTATTGCCTTTGCCTCATCAGAGTCTTCTCCATGCTTTGTTATTGCACCTTCTAAATCCGTGTTTAGTTCTTCTAAACTTTTTTCATTATCCATCTTGGATATCCTTCCTTTTTCGTGCATAAAAAAACACCCCAAAACTGGAGTGTTTAAATATGCGATTTATATATGTAAAATCTAAAGCAGATTATCCTGCTTCATGAAAACTGCCCTTATGTTCTTCACAATGCTTTCTTGCTTCGTCCTTATCCCATTTGCCTTTAGGATATCGGAAAGCCTGCGTTGTGGTTGTTTCTTTGCCTTTAAGTCTACCAATAATTATTGATAGCTTACCCTGACTTATACGCCTGAAACTGCCTTCTTCAAACAGTCCGGGTTCTTTTATCCTACAGGAATGTTCATTAGGGTACGGCATAATATCACCTACTTGATAAATAAAATTTTCCCATTTGGGTTAAACTCGTATTGAGTACAAACTTATTAAAAAACTTCTTACATTTTGTGGCGTTCTTAAACTTCTTAAATAGCTTATAAAACTTATCTTCAACTTTTTTAAAGTAAATCCTGTTACCTATTCTTGTAAAAACTCTTTTTGTATATTCGTTATTTGGTATAAAATCATCTACTATCTTCATTATTCCTTCAATAAATTATTATCTTTTAAAACTTGATATAAACCAGAAGCAAGCCTTCTAATTGTTTTCTCCTCTAGGTCCAAACCTAAATCATCATCAAGTATGTGGATTATCTCGTGCAGTAATGTTCTGTTTTTACTTTCAGGAAAATATGAATCAAGTATTTTAATTATACCTTTTCCAAAGAGTACCCTACCACGATTTTGCGCTTCATTCATATCGTCTGAAGTATCTTTGGCAATTTCTATTTTATACCAAACTCCATTAACCTTAATTTTGCTAGGTATTTTCATTAAGCTGCCTTCTTATAAACTTCCTTGTACCAACTTGCCAGTTCTGGTTGGCTTGCAGGATTATTCATAAATCCTATCCAGTTATTTGTAAATTCCTGACTCGATATTGCCTTATCAGTCGTATAACATTGACATTGCGGATGCGGAATAGTAGGTAATTCTTCCGGCTTGTAAACTCCTGCCAAGTCCTCACAAATAGGACAAGCCTCCCCCGATGTATGCCATTCAATACCGATTAAGCCAGGATTGTTAAGAGAAGCCATTCTGTCAGCTTCCCTAAAAGCATTGGTACGTTCAGTCCGGAGTAATCTTGCTGCATCAAACTGGACTGTCCTGCCGTGCAGCTTTGTAGTAATTGCACGCCTGGAAGGATTTAAGAGTTTGTTTAATCTGGTTTCCAGTACCTTACTTGACGCTGGCCTACCACTTACAATTTCTTCAAGGATTATCCGTTCCATTTCGCGTTTTGTGCGAGTGTTAAGCATCCATATCCTATCGGATAACTTAAGTCCGTCTTCCCATATCCTCTCGTAAACCAGTTTTACAGCGTCATTAGTAACTCCGGTCAATACTCTCTTTAAGTCTACGTCAAAACCTGCACCTGAAAGTTTACTGCTATACTTCTCTAAAATTACCTTATTTACTTCCTGTCCTAAATTAGCACTGTCAATAAGTGCCTTATCAAGTACCCCTTTAAAACCATCGGTCAATCTATCGGCTTCTTTTAAGAGCGTGGCAATCTCTTTTTTCTTTTGTGCGTAACTCCAGGAAGTTTTACTTACTATCCTATCCGCATCTTTTTTTAGGCTTTCGGCAAACCGGATATAAAGCCTTCCTAGTTCTTTTTCCTGTGCGGTAGAAAGTTTCACAAAGTCCCTGCGATTAGCTAGAATATATTTTTCAAATTCATCACTCACTATAAGTCCCACCCATAGTCTTTTCTTGGTCCTGCTGTTCTTCCAGTATTTCAGCCATTAGCTTTTCAGGGTCTTCCACGCCGAGATTATCCATTTCCCTTTTAATAGAACTTAATCCAGCCGATATTTTCTGGATAGCAACCTCTACTTCTTCTTTCTCATTTAAAGGCACTGGCATATGTGTAATAATTTCAATAGTTGCTTCTTCAGGATAAGAATAAGCCTCGTAAACTGACCTCATTTTTAAACTGTCCTTATACATCTGTTCAAGTTTCGGTTTCCAAATAGTATTTTTGGTATTGGTTTTAGAAATCATAGAGGCAAACATAAGCTTTAGTGCTACTCCTGAAAGTTGACCAAGTTTAGATACCATTTCGGGATTTATTTGAATAACACTCGAAAGCTCAAACATTATATTTTTCAGGTTATCTATATGATTTTTTAGTGTATCTGTATAGGCAAAATTAGATTCCAGTTTAGATACCTCCGGCTTTATCTCACCCGTACCAGCTGAAAATAGATTCCATACTGCACCCGGCTTTGTCTTGGGTCTTTGTTTTTTACCTTGTGCATCAGTAAATTCTTTAATATTAAGCATTATGGTTATAGCAAACATCTCGAAACGCAGCGCATCGGAGCTGTCTGAATACTTACGGTTAAATTCATCAATTATCGGTATTAAATCTACAAGTTCAGAATATCCCCATACCATACCCAAAGCAGGGTTATTGGGGATAATATAAACCGGTATAAAATCAAGGTACTTTTTGCCATTGCCGAGATGGGTGGGGGCTTGTATAACTTCCTCTACTTTTAGATTTAGCTTTACATTATAGGTTGCCTCGCTAAATACACACTTACCATTAACCATCTCAAAAGTCTGCTTCCAGATAATATCCTCACTCTTGAAAGCTACAAAATGAACTTTAGTTAGTTTCTCATAATCATCAAATTCAGTTATGGGAAAACATTCTATTCTTGGCCGGGGTAGAAATCTTATTCCTAGATCACTGTCATAAATCATCTTAAAGACCACCCCACCAGAAGTATTGGATTCTTTAGCTGCCTGTTGCAATTTCAAATCCATATTGTTTTTCTGGTGAATATCATACAAATCCTTTTCAACTGTCTCTACTTTTGTTTCTAGAGACTTTTTATTGGTACTTACAGCAATATCAATAGACTTTTCAAACTGCCAACCAGCAAGTTTATCTACGATATACCGGGAATAGTTTATCGGTATCTGTGCTGGATTTCTTTCACTTGATTGCTTAAATTCAGGATATTTGGCCTCAATATACTTAAAAACATCATTTTCGTAGTAATCATAATATTTAATAAGTGCATTAAGTTGTGATAATTGATTTTCTGTAAAAACTGAATATGCCTTATCTTTAATTTCTTCAGGATAAGCCAACTCTATTAATTTTCTTAAATCTACCATAATTCCTCTTATCTAAATGAATATTCGGCAAGCTTTGACTCGCCTATAATATTTAACTTTGAATAAGTGCCATATCTCATACTGTCGCAGAAGTGGTCATTGAATTTTACTGGTTCTTCCATTACGTTGCCGTCTTTGTCTTCCCGTCTTTTATAGGATTGGAGTTCTTTAATCCCACTTATACTATCTGCTGTAATTCCAAGCATATGAGTCTTACAAAAGTCTATCCCGGGTGTTATATCTTTTTTAGCTTTATGGATATTAAATCCTGCCTGGTAAAATTCATTTATCCTGGCCGGTTCTGACGGATCTGCAAATATTTCCCTATACCTTAATTCTTCCGGTATTAATTTCTTTACCCGTTCTATAAGTTCAGTATTGGTAAGCCCACTTTGATATAGGAGCTCGTGTACTATAAAATCATTTTCAATCCAGTTATTTTCAGTAAGTACAGAGGGATTAGAAAAACCAAAATCAAGTCCGTAAGTTATATCATCTACTTTCTTGCCATCTATTGTTTTTACTTTGGTTTCAGGATCAATTTCAACCTTACCGAATGTTTTCCATTTGTCATATATAATATTTTCAAGCACACCCCATTGGCTTAATCTAAATATTTTATATAGATTTAAATCTACATCTTTTAATCTATCGAGACGTTTTCTATCTGTATCGCTGGCAAATGGGTTATCATCTATCGTTGAAATATGGACCGCCACATCTTCATCTGGTTTGTCTACAATTTCAGTCTTAATCCAGGATAAAGCCTCCATAGGATTCAGGGATAAAAACATCTGATTAATGCCATCGGTTTCACGTCTCATTAAAATATCAAGATTAAGATATTCCCTGAATAGAATATCAATTGCTTCTTCTACCCAGATATAATTTCCCTGCTCAATTGATTTCAGTTTATCTACATCATCAAGGCCTGTGAAAAGAATTGAATTGCCGGGACTATCTTTTCGGGTTATTTCAAGTTCTGTATTATTAATATTTACATATTTATAACAATCATACTTGCGTAGAAAATCTATAATCAACTGAAAGCAGCTTTTCTTAACCGCTACCCTTGTTTTACGTACAATGAGTATTCTTTTATTTTCTTCTTTGAAGAACTTATTTACAAGCAAATGCAGCGCTACGCTCCAGGATTTTGTACTATCCCTGCCACCTATCAGAAAATTTATTCTCTTATCAGTTTTTGCAAGCCAATCAAATACATTACTCGCTTTCAGGTTTCTTATTTCCATTTAGAATTTCTACTTCAAATTTTAATGGTTCAGTTCCAGATATTTCCGTATGTGTTTTATCGGGAATAAATTTCTTAATTACATTTATCAATACCGTATCGTTTATAAAAGCACGCTCAATTAATCTTTTAAATAACTTTTTACCCTTTTCGGTTTCGTAGTCTTTAATAGCGTCTTCAAGTAAAGTTAAATAGTTTTTACTTCCCTTTGGTCTACCATCTGGGTTAGCACTATTGCCTAGCTCAAATGGTCTACCTCGCGGTTTTTCCGCGGTTTTATCCGCTAATTCATCTTCCATTATTATCACACTCAATTGTTACCCTAAAACTCGTTCCGGCAAGTCCTTGTAATTTTAATATTGCTTCAACATCGCTTCTGGGTATATCTAATTTAATTCTTGCTCCATCTCCCTGACCGTCTAGATTAATCGCACTCTGTATTGGAGGAAGTGAAGCAGTAAAAGTTATTTTATCCATATATATTTAGCTTTCCTTCCGAACACCTTAAGCTTATCCACCCACCCGACCAACTGATTTAAATTTTATCTTTTAACCAGTTTAAAAACTTCTTACCATATTTAGTTTTCATTTCTTTTATTTTGGAGCAGTAAATACTGGCACATTCCTCACTGCAGAAAATTTGTTTCTTTTTTTTCTTTATAAAAAGCCAACCACATCTCTTACATTCAACCGGGTACCCGGTACCGAATTCTTTTGCTATTAATAAGTCAAATGAGTTATTTATTCCTTTCGGGTATTGCCATTTATTATTTTCCATAAAAGTATCCTCTATATATATAAAGTGTTTTATCTCTAAACTTTACGACAAAATATTTTTATACTTTTAATCAATCTATTAACCGTCCTTTCCGAAATCCCCAAATGTATTGCTATTTCCCAGTTGCAATATCCTATTGCCTTATAGATAAGTATTGCCTTTTTACTTACATTTCTTATCTTCTTGGCAATGGCAACGGCATCTACGTAACTGCATATCACATCTTCAAATTCAGCCCCTCCTTCGTTGGATATCGTATTCGGATTTATAATCTTGCTTCTGGGGTGTGAGAAGTGTAATCTCCAGGAAAACGCTTTTATCATTTCATATAGTTCGATATTTGCCTCCTTTCAAATAAAAAAGAGGAATCTTAAGAGCTTTTATACTCCTAAAATTCCTCTGTAGTTCAGTCAGAATTTTATTTAATTATTTCTTAGGTTTCCAAAGAACCTTGTGTGAACATATAAGAATAGTACCGTTCCTAATCTCTATAAAAATATCTTGATATAGATTATTGTTTATCTCCTTTTCCTTTTCTTTTATGGCATTTATTATTTTTTCTATTATAGTCATCCTAATATTAATATATATTAATTCTGTAAACAATCAATAAGTTAGATTTTTGCTATATATTCCTGCGTTCTTGATATCACTTAAATATTCCAATACCTTATCATAATCCTTATCCCAAATTATATTCTTCTGTTTTAGTAGATATTCATAATCATCTGGCCTGCGATTACCAAACCATATCATAAAATCCTGCGGGTCTTTATGAGCTGAACCATTATTCATAGTATGGCAGCCGGAACACAGTAGACAGCCATTACGAATATCCCACCTTACGGCGTGGTTATCTCTGCCAATTACGTGATGGGGATTATTACCAGGTCTTCCACATACCTCACATCTTATTTTAGACCGGATAATCTTTCTCCAAATATCATCGCATTTATTTTTTAATGTTTTTCTACTTGGTTTTCTTTTTGTCTTTACTTTCATTTGTTATATCTGGTATTGTTATTTTGATTTCATTATCCCTACCATACTCTATAATTTCATTACTATCATAAAGCAATTCTTCTATATCAATTCTATCTTTATAATATTGTTGTAGGGAATAATCACTTACATATCTTATTATTTCCATTATTCCTCCTTATCTTCTATAAATATTATTTTGCCTTTTTTGCCTGCATATTTAGTCAATCCATTATCACCGCCTAGAGTTATCGTACCTTCAAATATAATAACTCCTTCTTCTATCTGCTGTTTAAGTTCTTCTATCTCTTGTAGATTTTTATTATCTAAATTACGCAAATCAAGATAAAGTTCTTTTTGCCTTTTAAATTGCTCTTTAAGTGCTGTATTTTCTTTTTGGAGTTGTTTTAATTGTTTATTCCCCATTTCAGCTAACTTTATATAATCGTCTGCTTTAATCATTTCCTTTTTAGCTATTTCTGCAAGGTCTTTTGCTATCTTTTCAGGTTTAATCGGCACACAATAATTTAGCATTAACCAGTTATAAAATTTTTCTTCTAATTCACTCATTATTATTCTCACTTTCTTTTAATATTTTTAAATAAATTCTGATACCAAATAATAAATCTATATAATTTAGAGTTAAGAACATTACACATTACTTGTATCAGTTGCATATCTTTTACAAACAATACTGTGTTTTCTGGAACAAAATCATTTTGAACAACTTTTATCCCTCTTAATTTTCCTATTATACTTTCCATTTCTTCAAGGCTTGGCAATTTAGTTTCTACATTGCTTTCTGTTTGTGCATAATCAAATTTCATTTATATTCCTTTCCCTTTTTATCCCTATATGTGGGTATAGCTTTTATTATTATTTTATTAGCTTCTTCCGGTATTGGCTTGTATATGTAATCTTCCTTTTCTTTTTTCCATTCCTTTTCTTTCTTAACTCCCAATTGATAATTCTTTTCAAGTTCTTTTTTCTTATCTTCACCGACCACGGCCTCGACTACCCATTCTAAAATTGCCCTATAGTCCGATTTATATTTATAACCCTTTGCACCTTTAGCATTATCAAGTTTTTCAATAAACTTTTTAGTATTGGCTTCACCATATTTGTCTATTAGTTTCTGGTATTCTTCTGTAGTCATTAAGACAAATTCTGCGTATGTGTTTTTATTTACTTCAATTATATTAGGTTCAGTTATATTAAGTTTAGTTAAGGGGACTAAATCGGATTTAATCGGATTAGTTCCAGAGTTGATGATATTTTCTTTATTTGGGGCAGGTATTTTAGATGGTGCTTCCCTATCAAAATGAACTTGATATTCTTTAAATTTAATGAACTGTAAATACTTATCGCCATCTGCTTTATAAAGGATTATTAATTTAACTTGGAACATTTCCAGCAGGCAATTATCAATTTTTCTAAGAGTCATATTTTTAATACGTGGAAATATATTTCCTTTAATAATTGACGGGTCAGCAGAAAATCTGCCTTCCCGGTCAAGATGTGCCAGTAGCCAAGTATATATCAACCTTCCCGTATCATTCGAAAGTAAAGATAATTTTCTACTTTGAGATATTGCTTCTTTATCTAATATACGTCCTCTTGGCATTTATTCTCCCATTCCTAAAATTCTATGTCTTTTATGATGGCAAGGGATACATAATAAAACCCAGTTATACATCTTATGTTTTCCACCCTTAACAACCGGAATAATATGATGTATGTTTGCTCCTTCTATGGTAAAAGTTCTTTTGGGTTTTTTAA
>Ga0307380_10002398_pt1 | contig 26729 bp, 31 predicted proteins | sample UN3MG_FD_202239 | JGI IMG/M metagenome (GOLD analysis project Ga0307380, IMG submission 202239) | Soil microbial communities from Risofladan, Vaasa, Finland - UN-3 | ecosystem: Environmental > Terrestrial > Soil > Coastal area > Acid sulfate soil | place: Finland: Risofladan, Vaasa | collected... | reverse complement strand
CCTCTTCGACCAGCTCATCCGTATCATCATATATTTCTGGGCAAAATGGCCCGTAGTTATAGGGAGAAAACTTATAAAAGTCAGGTGGCAAATCTGCGCCGCCAGACTTCGCTACTAGGAAGAGGCTCTTCTGAAGTTGGACGGGTGACAACCCCTCCTTCTCAGACGAAGTAATGACCAGCATTGCTATGTCCTTTCTCCTTACGTCCACGCTTCTACCTCCGTTTTGTTTTCCTTGTGCAACATTATAGCAGTAACGCTCACAAATGTATATTTCTTGACCCTGTCGCCCTGATATCAAAATATCGTAGCACATTATCAGCTGGATAAAAACCCCGTCTCAGGCAACGAAATGACGGAATGTTAAGGTAGGTGTGGAGGGTGATGCACGGGTGGCCTGTTCTCTGCAGGAAATAGACTAATCCCAACGAAGCTTCGGGGTTGGAAAATTCTGACTAAGCTCTCCTATACATATTGACAAGTATCGTATTATAGCGTATAATATCGCTAAATAACCTATAGAATCAGTTCTTACACTTAGAGTCCTGGGGCAAGCGGTAGGAGTGCAATAATGGATATTGAGCCCAATAGAGTTTATACGTTCGATGAGGTATTAAAAGTACTACAGCTATCACCGGTAACCCTTCGAAAGCTAGTTCGTAATGGTGACGTGCCTGCATCCAAACTCGGAAAACAGTATCGATTCTTGGGTGCGGAACTTCTCAAAGCCCTTGAAAAGAGAAAGAATCATGTTCAGCAATAAAGTTTATTTCCTGATTACACTTTTCGACTAGTTCAGTGAAATATAGGAGACGAACTTGGTGACTACGGAGCAACTATCATTCACAAAGTTGGAGTCAGTAAGCAACCAGAATTCTATTCATGGTATCTATCCTTATCGTGGTAAGATATCCTCTTTAGATGCTGCTAATGTCATAAGTCAACTACCTCATGATAAAACGCTACTGGACCCGTTTTGCGGTTCTGGGACCATTGTCTATGAAGCAGCTAAGAGATTAAGATATGCCTTCGGCGTGGATAACAACCCAATAGCAATTCAAATTGCTAATGGAAAAATAAGCCAATTTTCGCCAGAGGCCAGCATGTTTCGTCTACGCCGGATCATAGAAAAAGTAAACTTCAGTTCTATATGTCCGATTCCTCCCAAAGCTGAGCGCTATTTTCACCCTGACACTGCAAATGAAATAATGCTTCTTAAGCAGCACTATGACGAGTTCAATGACTATGAGAAAGCAGCGTTCCTAGGCACGATATGCTTGGTGGCAAGAGCTTGTAACCACTATAAATGGAGTTCGACCCAAATAGGGCAATTGAGCGACAACAAGCGCTATGTGAATTTCGTTGACCGATTTCTATATAAAATAATCAAGCATGGCTATCCCCTACGTAGCAACAATGCGAAGGTTATGTTAGGAGATACAAGGAAATTGAGTGAACTGATACCTATGAAATCAGTCGATATTGTGTACACAAGTCCTCCTTACTTTGACTGCTTGGATTATACTTCCTACTATACGCGAATAGTCCATCATGTATTTGGGAATGATTTTGAACGTATTAAAGCGGGGTTAATACAGAACCGAGCCACCTATGAACAGGATATGATTAACTGTTTGGATGAAATAGACAAGGTAACGACCGATGATGCCATCATCATTTTCGTTGTGGGTGACAAAAAGATTGGTGGTGAAGTAATAAATGGAGGAGATTTCTTCACGCGTATATCTAAGCATAAACCTATTCATATACTAGAAAGAGAATACACCAAAACTGCTAGCAAAATATGGGACAGCATCAATAAAACAAAAAGAAGAGAACAGATTGTTGTTTGGGACAAATCGAAATGGTAGAAAAAACGCCTACTGTAAAAATATATTGCAAAGATGCACGTTTCATGGATGAAGTTGCAGATAACTCGGTTCATCTTGTCGTGACAAGTCCCCCGTACTTTGACTTAAAAGACTACAACTCTACAGACAATCATACAAACCAGGCAGGCGACTTAAAAGATTATTGCGAATACACGAATTTTCTGAATCAAGTATGGAAAGAATGTATCCGAGTGTTAGGTCCGGATGGTAAACTCTGCATCAACATAATGCCGCTATTTTTGTCTGGTAACGAGAGCAGGTTTAAACGTAGGGAAACTAAGTTAGTGATAACAGACCTCGAAAGATTCATGTTTGAAACTAACTGTATGTATCTTCATTCTATGTACATTTGGGACAAAAGGAAAATAGTTAGGTTCAGTTCTTTTGGTTCATATCCCTATCCCGGGAACATCTTCTCCACGTTCCCCTTTGAATGGATCATTGTCTTTAGTAAGAAGGGAAAACGAGAAAAAGTCCCACAAGAAATAAAAGAACAATCTAAATTAAGCAGAAAGGAATGGTTGGAATGGGGTGTGAACTCTATATGGGAGATGCAGCCTGCTAAGGCGCAACTTGTAGGACACCCGGCTCCATTCCCTGACGAGTTACCCAAGAGATTGATAAGGTTATATACGTTCGTAGGCGATACCGTATTGGATCCGTTCTTAGGAAGCGGAACCACTGTGAGGGTTGCAAACAGTCTAGGTAGACACGCGATAGGGTATGAAATCAACCCAACCTACGTGGAGATAGCTAAGAGAAGTCTTGCACAGCTAAGTTTAGAACTCTAGGAGATATATTTTCTAGCGCTATTTGCTTACCTTGTATAACAACTTGACCGCCGCTAAGGACACCCAGAACATCTGGGTTTGAAAATATCTGAGAGAAAAATAGGTCCCAGCAGAGTCTCTTACGCATGATTAGCGAATAAAACGCCATAGTCCATATTAGATGTGCTGATATAAACCTGATGTTATTGCTAACAATATCGCTATAAAACCTAAGACTTCTATCGCCGACCAGTGAAGTACAATACGAGTGGCCAAAAGGAAGAAGATCGGTTTCTCTAGCGCCAATTATTAGTAGAACCATCGCTTCTTTATGTTGACCATGCAACGCGTTGTGTTCTTGTACCAGCTTCTCAATAACGGCTTGGTAACTCGGAATCTGTACCCTGTATCGGTTCTCTTGTAATAGAGAATCTAGACTGGTTTTAGTTTCACCAATCAAGATCCTGTCATGTGAGAGACAACACGTATCTAATCTGTTATCCCTGGGTGAAATGGGGTTAGCTATTTGAATTTCTTTCCCAATCCAAGCGTTGCTATCTGAGGCAAGGAACCGTAACATTATTGTCACCCATAAAGCAATGTGGTCCACCTCATTCTCAGCTGTATATTGATTGAAGCTATTTATTCTTAGAGATAGAGCCTCTTTCTGTGGTATCTGCTTCAGGTCCCCATTGAACAGGTTATTGGTATAGCTGCTCTCCCTTAATTGCTCAAAACTAGGAAGAATGGCATTCATAATATCAATAATATCCGAATGCAATAGCTGGAAAGGATTTCGGCGGCTACACAAGCAAGCTAGGCATGCAATACATCTATCAGTGTCAATGCTCAAGCTATTGTCATTTGCTACAAGAGCGTCTATCGCCCTATCACAGGTCAATCTATGTTCATATTTTTCAACTTTGCCTAATAGAAAGTTTTTAAACTTACTATACGCTGGCCTATTCGAATACTGTGGGATCTTAACAGCAGAAAAAGGGAACAGTCCTTCGCCATTAGTATTACCTTCGTAGATTTGAACATAACTAGGCATGATTATTTGTTCATTATATTAGTAGAAACGTTCTGCAGAATCTTGATTATCTCTCCTGAAGCTCCGGAGGTCAGTTCACCAATGTTCAATCGAGTCAACGGAAATAGGACTCTATTCTCTTCACGGAAAGGAATTCCTGTGGCAAAAGCTATCTCCAGCTCTGAGTGCATGACTTTAGCGAAGTTCTGCTTGTCTATGACAAAGAAGGGTTCGTATGAAGCCAGCTCAGTGACTAACTTATCGAAATGTACTCCAGAATCTTGCTCAGATGCTAACGCGAGCAGGTAAGAAATGGCAAATCTTCTGTTCTTTATTATCCCTTCAAGTTCTAGAGTAACCCCCCGTTGTTCTTCTTGGTTTCGCTCCCTTAGGGCTTTGGTACTCTTAGTCATTGCATTGTAGCTAAGGGGTCGGTCAACATATGGTTTACCATCGAGTAGACTATCATCTACTAAGACCTTGTAGCTATGCACAGTCCATTTCTCATCTCTAATAAATGGAAGCAACTCAATATGCCAGGCCGAAACATCTTTGGGACTTTGTAGACCAATGGGCAGAAGGAACCCCGAAGTAACTCCCCAAGCAAATAGTACCGATCTTGTGCGTGTAATTGTATCTGCTTGCGACCCTGTTGAAAGAACAACAGAACGGTCATTCCTCACGAGAATCTCTTGTGTCTCGGGATACCCAATCCTAACATCTTCACGCTTAATAATGTTCTGGGAGTCTTTGCGCTCATTGCATAAGAAAAGCAGTGACCAAAATGGTCCATATCTCATTACTGCGCGCCGAATAAGATTAAACGTGTTTGGGTTGAAGTAGTCATTCTTAACAAACTCCAGCCCATTGCTCGTCAAAAAGCCCAGTTTGCCATCACGATTGATTAAGCCTAGGCCTTCCAAGGCATTGAATGCATCGCTAGCCGATTTGCTCTTTTGCTTGTCTTCCTGTATGCTTTGCGTCAGATAACACTTAGCTTGGCTCAGAGGATTATCTAGATAAGGGCAAACTGGGAAATTCACTGCTGGCAATTTGATAAGCAGCTTACAAGTCTGATGAATGTTGTAAGGACATTTAGCGTCGTACTTCAAGTCATTCAATCTAAATTTGCTGTTCGAAAACCTGTTGGCCAAGTAGCTACAAAGAGCGTGCAAGCATATCAACCTACCAGAAGGATTTCTGTTTATTAGATACGCCACGTCTGTGCCTACTCTATATCCTTAGATTTCCTTATAGGAATCATAGCAAATTACTCACAAATCTGTTGTACAATTCCGCTAATTTGAATAATGGATATCCGTTTCGTTTATCAAGGTAATCCCTCTCTCTTTGATTTGAGGGCTCTTGGATGAGAACGATAGATCCATTGAGTAATGATACATTGACAATATTCGAAGCTAAATTTTCCATATCATTGAGCTCCGCATTAGCTCTCTCTAATTCTCTGACAGTATAGGCACATTTAGTAAATCTAACAATCTTCCCATCCAAAACCACAACAGGGATTCGCTTATTGCGACTGAATCCCTTAACGAATATTTCGATCCCCGATAAATTGTAACTCGAAAGGCAAAGCCACTTATAGACAAACATCTTGTGCGCCTTGCAGTAATCAATAAATTTCAGAGCATCTTCCTTTTCTAGAGTGTATTTAATGGTGTCTGGAATTAGTTTTTTGCAAATACCGCATGCTATGCATCTGCTATTGTCAATGGCATTACCAGACACAAAAATGGCGTGTGTCGGACACATTGGGATCTCCGTGGTTTGATATGTCCCATTCAATAAAGCTGATAATTCCACGTTTTGGATTATGGTTGTAGTCACAAACATAAGTTTCTTAGTCATATTTATAGTAAACATAATTCTCTATCGGTCCACGCGTTATTATGTCTATCTTATATTGCTTATCTCTTAAAAGCAACGACAACAAGACCGTTTACTACGTGACTGCTTGCTTCATACGCCAGGTCCAAGGGTCTTTCCACCATCCGATTAACGGATTAAACAAAACTGACAATTGTTCAGCCTATTGATATAGGATGCGCTCGCCACTCTTCAAGTGGGCACTGTTGCTTCGTGTTCGTTCGAACTATATACTATGTTAGGCTACGTTCAAGAACTAGATGGTAAGCACTTATTGGGAGGAAATGAAATGACGGAGAAGCAAGCGCAATCGTCTGGGGAATCTAGCAACAACTCGGAAGCGATGGACATCTTTGGTTTTCCCCAATACCCGCGGCCAGATAGCACCGTCAAATTGTTTGCCTCATCAGGTATTCGACAGAACGAGGTCATAGTCGGCGGCAACGACAACGATTGGGACCTATATTGCATGGGTTATTGGAGAGCTGCCGATGCACTAGTAGATCACCTAACTCAAACACGCGATCCTTCGGCCCGGTGACCTTACGCGGCGTACTGGGAATCGCAAGCCTATGCAGCTTTGTTCCTTTACCGTCACTATTTGGAGTTGCGACTTAAGGAACTATTCTTGGCATATGGGGGCGAACCCGCGAAGATAAATAACGAGCATGTACTGCTTAATATATGGAGAGAGGTACGGAAACAAGATGACGATACCAGGTCAGAAGAGCCGTCACCCGATTCTCTGAAAGACGTAGACGCTGCTGAGAATGTCATTGTTCAATTTGATGATATTGACAGGAAGTCCGAAGTGTTCCGGTATCCTAAGGATAAGAAAGGGAAAGTAACGCTACCGCTGATGCAAATTGATATGATAAGGTTGAAAGAGGCGCTCGGATGGTTAAGTCAATTCTTGGACGGATGGAGTGTAGGCGTCTACGAATACAAACATGCGCCACGTGAGTGATAACAGTACCGTGTCAATCATCGAACAATCTAGCGTTTCGTTTAACCTGTAATAATTTTACTAATCCTTCAATTTGTTAGCCATTGTCTCGGTGCTATAATAAGACCAAGAGTCTGAGGTGGTAAGGTATTGTGGGTTACATATCGGAAATTGCAGCGGCAATAGCAAATGGGCAAAATATAGCAAAAACGTGGGACGAAACCACGATTAGTCGAGAGATTTGCTGCCTGTCAGATAAAGATATCCTACAGATTATCAGAACTCTTTTCCCAGCTGGTATCCCCGTCAATATTTCCGTCTATGAATCGCTGGCTTCCCTACAACACTACATTGGTTTTGGGGTACATTCACAGAGCCTAGTTGCGCGTGTTTGGCGGGCGGCCTATAGTCGGGTATCAAAAGACGATCGGATTCAACTCCTACAGTTGTTGCCGGGGGGAGACAATAGAGTCTTCTGGATGAGCATTAGTTGTTTGCCAGAATTTCTTCCTGAAGTGAAGGTTGAACCCGAATTTCTGTCGAGTTGGCTTGTTGCAATGGCTGAGCGAGTGGGGCAAGACCTGGCTGGGGGCCCATTTTACATCGCTGTTCAAAAACATACCTGCCAATTCCCGAGTACCGCCCTCGCTGTATTCGAAAAGTTTGTAGCAGCTGGTCTGGTGGAACCTAGACTCACTCTAGGCGCGATAATTCTCGGAGCAGTGCGCTCTAGATTAGGAACTGGCAAGATATCAGAGCGTAGAGTGAGGAAATGGGAACGAACGCTTAAGAATAGCCCACACATCGAATTACGGATATGCCAACATAGGTCTTGGGCCGTTTCTTACGATTTAGGTGTTATATCAACTGAAAGCCTGCAGCTCAAGCTAAACGAGATGTTGCATGGACTACCAGAGGAAGTAGATGAAGCTTTTAGCACGTTGTACCGTTGCCTATTGGGTAAATCTGAAGACTCAAGTTTTGTCCGCTTCGCTACAAAGTGGCTTGTAGATAATACATCAGCAACAATTCCCGGGGTCGCAAAACACTACGTAATGAGTGCGGTGCATCATCTATCATATAGCGCGAAGAAGTCGCCAGCTGACTTTGACGTTTCTACCATGAATAAGCTGATTGCTGTAATACAGCCTATACCAGAGGAAAATCAGAGAACGTGGTCTGAACTTGAGTACTATTTGGTTGACCGACTTCATGAAGGGCAAGAGTCCTTCGGGGCAATACTGGATAAACTGGCTGATGCCAACGCGGAAGGATTATCGGCACAGTTCTCCGGCAATAGACTTAGATATCTAGTCTCAGAAATGTCGAAGTCTATTGTTGAGGACCCCATTACTAAACTAATTTTATCTGCGGATAGGCGCACGAGGAGATTGGCAATAGCCATCCTGCAGAAATTAGACAAGGTACAGTTATCTCAAAGAATCTTGGATACGGCAAATGAAGTCCAGCTGAAAACAATCTTGCTGGAGTTTACAACGACATTCTTGGTGGAAAAAGGTGTGGTGGAGTTCTTTCTCGCCCTTGAACCCTATTTCAGCCGGGCAAGTGAAAATCTGCAAGATCGGCTCGTTAGAGAGGTGACTTTTCAAGCCGTCAACTATCCTCACTCGTGTCTGAAGATTCTAAAAGACATTCAGAATCCGTCGAGGCTCATTCAGGATGCCATTTCTACGGCGGAGGGCTATTTTGATAGACTGAGAAAAATTAGTGATTCCCCGGCTGTATGTTTCTATTTCCCCCGATTTAAGGAAATGGATGAAATGGCAAAGAGGACATTAACCGAGCAAGTATCCAGGAGCATGCGCGAGCAATCCGTCTTGTTTTCACTGGTAAAACACGTTCAAATAGTCTACGGCTCAACTTGGAGCAATCTGATAGGTGGCAAGCTTTCGGATGATAGCAGATTCGCAGAATTCCATGAAGACATGGAGTTTCCAAGGCTTGAATCTATTGACCCTGAGGGAATGAAAATTAGACGTATGCAGGCAGCTTTAGAACTCCAGCAGCTGGAGGCTCAACGTTGAAAACCGAGGATATTGGCGCTTTAAACGTTTTTCTCACTGAGTACATAGTAAGTCTTTCTGAAAGAACTCGATTTGAGAAAGGCGGAGTAAAAATAGGTTTTGACCAAGTAATATATAGTCTAGCTCTTGCCAAAAACTGGCAACCGATTAGAATACCTTTCCTTCGACAAGATGTATATGGGGTAACTACTACAAAAACAGAGGCGGAATTCGGCGTAGATTTGGCTTTTTTAGACCCCTCGAAAACTGAGTTGTACATTTTTACTCTTAAGGATGAGGCTTTAACTAACAGCAACTGGACCAAGAACAACTTCGATAAAGATATTCGTATGGTGGCAGCCCCTGACCTGAAAGTGCCCGGCCTTGAGTCAGTCAAGACTGTAAAGGTGGTTCTAGCTTACAATAAGGACGAGGACCACAACGGTGTAGAATTGTACGACAGACTTGTCAGTTCTCTTGGGACAATAATTAACAATAATATTTCGCTTTCTTTTGAAAGGTGGAACCTCTCCAGAATCGTAGAAGAAGCCAAGCTTAATCTTTTGTCTCCAGAATTGTTGCCATTACATCTATCACGGCAATTTCGTGATATCTGTGTCGAAGTGCAAAATTGTGACTATGGGTCAAAAGAGTGGGAAGACAGGGTAGTATTCAACTGGTGCAAGTTTCTCAACTCTTTACTCGAGCCCCCAATTGATATCAAACGATTGAATCTGATTCCAGTGGCTCTGTTCATACTCCACAACTATAGAAAAGAAACTCCCAACTCTTATCCAGGGTGGATTGATCTGACCGAGTGGGCGATACTTGCTGTCTGGCGTTGCTGTCTAAGTACCTCTGATAAACCTGACCATAACCGATTAAGACAAATTACAGAAAAAATAACGGTCGAACTCTATATTGCGGAGCTCTCGCGATACCTAAACCAAGTTTCCCAGGTTTTTACGACTGAACACGGTTTTGGCAATACGGCAGGAGGTCAGCTATCAATCGTGAATGATCCATACCTGACATACTGGCACACCTCCAGACTAGGTATATTAGCCCTGGGATATCGTGATTTCGCGTTGAAAGATGCTGTCGAAATAATGCGTCATTCAAGTGAATTAGTGACAGCATGTCTTTCGACAAACCCGGCGATATTCCGCCCCCTTATCGACCTGGATCATGTACACCTCTTCTTAATTTGGTTCTTGTTGATGCAGTTAGGTCAACCAAAACATATTTACAAATGGCTTTCCGAGCTGGAATCACGGCTGACAATAAGGCGCGCTCAAAAATTTGGCGGAGTGCCGTTTATAGAGTCTCGAAACCGGATGGAACTGGTGGCGGAATATATAGCTACCTCAAATCGGCCACCGGAGTATACGGACTCTAGCTCTTATCTTGTGTTAATGCTCATGGAGATCTGCTTTTGCCTGAATGAAAAAGAAAGGGATGAACTGGTTGAACGGTTCTACCGCAGGGTTGTTTGTGGCATCGGGGATGATGGCAAGAAGATAGCTGATTATCCTCTCGATTTGATGAGTTGGGTGCCGCCCCAAGATTGGCCTAGCCGAGTATTGAAAGAGAGCGTAGACGATGGCATTGGAATTGCCACCCACAACTTCAGCAATTTAGGTGATAACCAATCCAAGTTGGTTGATAAAATTCAAGACTTCATTGCTCAAGTAAGGATTCGATATCCATGGCAATTACCTGCAAACATTCCTCAATCCATACTCGTATTAGCTTGCCTGAAGCATGGGTCACCATTGCCTCCGGAGTTCTGGCGTAGCATTATCTTTTCATATGAGCCTGAAGGCAAATCATGATAAACTGCTAAGCAGCTAATAACTATCGCAACAATAGTTTATTTTGTTACCTAATTGCACAATCGTCCAAATTGTTCAATGTCTATTCATTTCGGGGATAAGACCTACACGTGGCTCGATGTTGACTACCGTGACCAAGGCAGCCATAATCAAGAAGAGGGTTAGGCGGCTGGTGAATAAGAGTAGATGAGCACAAGGATAAAACTGCAACACTATGTTCCTCAGTTCTATTTGAATAAATTCGTAAGGAAACCAAAGAGGAACTCAATTTACTGTTTTGATAAATCGAAATCTAATTCCTTTGTGGTTAGCACTAAGAACGTAGCGAGCGAAAGTTATTTTTACGATAAACCTGACGAAGCGGAGCAGAAGATTGAAAAGGCTCTTAGTGTAATAGAATCTTCGTTTTATCCTATTCATAGCAAGATACTTGCTAACGAAGACTTAGGGAGTCTAACTTCTAGTGAGAGAGAATCGTTAGCATATTTTGTAACGGTGCAAGAACATAGAACAAGGGAACAGAGAGAGACTATTGGAGATATGATGAAGCAAGCGAAAAAGAGATTATATAAAGAAAAACTTACTGATGAATTCAAAGAACGATACGGTATAGATAAATGGGACACAGAAGAAGAAATCAAGTCTTTGCACCTGAGCACATTCAAGCAAATACCACTTTATGCAGAGATTCTTCTTCAGATGAAGTGGATACTCTTCATAAATCGTACACTGATGCCGTTTTGGTCTTCAGACCACCCAATCAATCGCTTTAACCCCGTAGATGCCAAACCATATGGTAATCTAGGTCTTCTTTGTAAGGGAATCGAGATACATTTTCCTCTCAGCCCTGGCGTGATTTTGTCTTTTTGCGACCCATTAATCTATAAAGTGCTCCCCAACAGATATGAAATGAAAGATATTCAAAACCTAATATTTGAGAACTGGTTGCAGGTTGCCCATTCCACGAGATATATCTTCTCCAACGATAATGATTTTAGTCTTGCTGAGAAAATACTACGAGACAATCCTTCACTTGGAGACATCAACAGGAAGCGGATTGAAGTACATTAGATAGATGAAGCTAATGTATCAAACGAGATACCCACATACATATCAGGCGAAGCCTTCTCCTGCTTTTTATCTGTGAAATCTTTGTCCTATCCTATACCAGCGCGCTCCGCGCTGTCAGCCCGGGGAGATCACATGAAGCTCCATAAAGCGGGGCTGAACCTTTGCTTGCAATGTTACCTATGTGCACAAAAGCCTGTTTTGTTTATGTATGCGTCTAGATAGCGCAAAGACTAGGGTAGTGCTTTCTCCAAATCTACCCAGCCCAGCTACTCATCAGGCAAAGGCGGAGTTTGCATAGTTATCGTGACTGTAGCAGTTGCAGAGCTAGGATTATCGGTTTGATTCACACTACCAGTTACCTCATTATTGGGGATGTTGGTATCAGCAATCGTAGGGCTACTATCAGAGATGCCTGAACCAAGTAAGCCTATCAGTAGCAAAGCCAAAAGGCCAAACACAATCAGTCTTTTCACTATCCTCATTCAGCCCAGTTTGAACTAAGTCCTGCTACTATTATACCCTCAACCGGCCTTAAATAGAAACTCTTAGCAGTAACGATTCGTCACTTTGTTATGAGCGGGGAATGTGATACGCTTGATTTAAGAATAGTAGAAGGAAATGCAATGGTAAGAACCAAGATTGTCAAAAATGACCCTTGCTCCTGCAGTAGGGGCAAAAACACAAGAAGTGCTGCGACGCTGTTGCAGAACTCGATTTTGATATGAACAAAACACTAAAGGTAGTTCGATTTCACAGAAAAATCGCCTACAAGGGGACAATTGGACGCACGAGAGAGAGATTCTGCCTCAACTACATACAACACAAGCAAAAGTGGTTTAGGGAGATTAAGAAAGGCCAGGTCAAAAAGGCTGCGAGCTTAGGTAAGACCATTTATTGTCGAAAGGGCTGCTATTCCTGTTGCGATGAACCAATCTCCGTTTCTTTACAAGAAGGTGAATCCATTGTTTACTACCTTTACCAACATGAGGAGGTTCTCCATTCTTTTCTCGTGAACTTTCAAAGATGGGTAGACGCAGCACAGAAACACGCAGATATACTTCAGCAAATGAGCCATATAGTGACCCAAGGGTTTGCCGATGGGATTAGTAAGGAGCAAATGCAAGCGCTTGTCGAAGAACAGGGCAGCAGGTGGTGGCAACTGCATATTCCTTGCCCATTGTTGACTGATGGAGCATGCTCCATATATGAGGTGCGCCCTTGGGTATGCGCAAGCGTGTTCGCAACAGAGCGCTGTGATCCTTCTCGTTCAAATGAAATTACGACATATCGGGCAGACCTTCCTTCCACAATTGAGTTGCCATTCTATGACGAGCGTATTTCCGTCCATTACACGGGCATTATGCCAAGCACCATATATGGCCTATTAACGGGTGGCTTCAGATTTCTCTCCGACATACCTGGTTTGGAGTCCCTTCTGAAAGAGTTCAGCACCGACCCGGAAGTCAGGGCGTTCGTCAAGAGGGCCCACGACTTTCACTAGAATCGTTGCCTCTGTTTACCTCCCTGTGTTTCGTTTTGCCTGTGGTAGCATGGCAAGCAGCCACGCTTCGCCGAGGAGAGGTGGAAAAAGCTGATGGTGGTATAATTTGATTTATAGTGAATAGTGAACAAGATTATATAAAATTGCTCGACTTGTTATATAGAGTTGTGGAGGCTAATCGTGGCCCACTAAATGGTGCCGATGATAGATATTGGTATGCAGAAGGTCTAGTTACTAAATTCTTTATGCATGCTGCGTCTATTCTATATCTTTCCCGCCAGACAAGTATCCCAGAGATGCTATCTACTCCACTTAAGTTTATTGATTCAGCTTCAATAGACGTGCTGACAAGAGCAGCATTTGAAGCATTCCTAACCTTTCACTATGTCTTCATTGCGCCAGCGACTCCTGAGGAAGCGGACTATCGTTATTGGGCATATACAGCAGCAGGATTAGCAGAGAGACAACGTTCCCCTGCATCTGCACCAGAACACAAACAAAAATTGGCGAAGGAAAAGAAAGAGCTTGATGTTCTTCACAACAAACTGTGTTCAAATACTACCTTTAAAAACTTAACCAATAAGCAAAAACTGCGAGTCTTGAAAGGTGAGTGGAGGCTATTATCTTGGCGTGAAATTGCTGAAACCGCCGGCTTGGTCAAAATCTTGTCCTCAGATATGTATAGACATCTATCTGGATATGTCCACTCTGGAAGTCTAAGCATCTTCCAAATCAAACAGGCACTTCAAAAGGAAGAACAGCCACTCCTCATCCAATCATCAATGGACTTTACCAATATCGCCACTGCCAATGTTATCCATGAATATTGTGAGTTGTTCCCAAGAGCAAAAAATGCTTTGTGCGCATATCCCAAGGGAACTGACATTGTGGGGATATGGGTTCAAATAGGTTGGACTTTAGACAGTGAAACGCCCACAGATAACGAAAACAGAAACACTTGAAGCAGTGTTCATGTTGACCTAACCTACTCGAATTCGTTTGGCTCCACACTCTCTCCGAGCAAATCTACGTTCCTAAATCCGTTGGCTGGGCTAGTCCTCAGGCAAAGGTGGAGTTGTCATAGTTATCGTAATTGTAGCATTTGCAGAAAGGGGACTATCAGTTTGATTTACACTGCTGGCTATCTCATTATTGGGAATGTTGGTATCGGCAATTGAAGCTTTACTATCACCTGATAGGAGCAAGCCTGCTACCACCACAACGAGAGCTAAGAGAACCAGTAATCTTTTCATCTTAAACTACATTATACCACCATCAACAAGGAACATAGGCAAGTACTAAGGAGGATAGTTTCGGCAATGAATAATCTTCGTGGTATGATGTAGGGAGTGAGACCGGATATTATTCTATGCCTGATTATCTTGGTAGCAATGTTCGTTTACGCTTTGCGTCATCCTGATATTGATGACTGGCGTGGTCATTAGGGTGACTGAGGGATGCTGCTGGAAGGTCTGCTAAGTTTCGCTGCTGCGATTCATTTCAAGGCCACTGGCTGGGCTGCCCTTCTGGTTTCCATCCGGCTCTGAACCGAATGCCTCGGAGCAATGACATCATTATTCAAGTGTCTGTGACAATATTACTACCTATGTTTCAGCCACCCAGTAAGCCCCCAGGAGAAGTTGATCAGACCGACCACCAGTAAACCTATAGGAAGGATGAATTCGAATTCAGGGCTAACAAAACCATAGACGAAAAGGACAATACCAGCAACGAGAAGTAGGAATCCAACTACCATGGGAGCCACATATTTAATAGCCCTATTCCGTTTCCATTCTTCTGATGGTTCTTCATATTCTTCAATTGTTTCTTCAACGTTGTTTACAAGTTCAACCGCTGCTTCTACACTCCAGCCCTGCTTTACAAGGTCTGCAACTATAATACTCATGCTCTCGTCTTGGGCAATACGATGGGCAACGGACTCATAAAGTTTATTAAGGGTCTCTTGCTCCTCTTTTTTTAGCTCTTCGGACATAATACCACCCGCAGCTGCTCCTACTATTTTAAATTCCTGCGCCCTGGTTGTAAACAGCACATAAACAAAAGCCATATTGTGCGAGTGCAACGCAGACTCCGCCGATACCAGATAATTAGGCAGGGGACATGCTAAGTTTGGGGATAGCTTGAAGCTTTATCGGAGGCTTGAGGTGGGCTAAGCTTGGATTGATGGGGAATCGTTGGTGTATCGCCGAGTTTTAAGGGGGTTCGGGGTTCCCAGGCTGCTGTTTTGCCTAGACAATGACTGGGTCTTTAAAGTTCTCCGTAATGGTAGTAGGATAGTGTGCTGTAATGCCCCTAATTGTGTCCTTCATTGCGGTTGGTATTGCCTTCGGTATTTGTGAAGGGGTGATTCGTCTTTGCTGCCGTGGGAACTATCAAAGTCACCGTGGGTTGAAGAAAACAATCGTGGTGCTGGTTTCTTTTGTTATTGGTGGCCTTTGTATAAAATTTGGTTATGACCTTGCTTATGTGGGGTGGTTAGAGTGGGAAGGGTTGAAACTTTATCAGGTTACGTATCCAGTGAATGGGTGGATTATGATGATTGGTGGTGGATTTTGTGCTATTGTCCAAAGTTTGCGAGGTCTGTTAGATTGTTCCATGGAAGGCTAGGTTGCTATTCCACATTCAACCATCTCAGTACTATGCTCAGCTTATTGAATTTCCCCAGCCAACCTCAAATAAAAGACATGCTAAGTTCGAGGATAGCTTGAGGCTTTATAGGAGACTTGAAGTAGGCTCTCATAACTTAGTAATAGTGTAGCAAGTAATCAAGCAAGGTTACTTCCTTATAGCGAGTTTCAGGACGTTGCTTTGTTACCGTTCTCTGCTTCTCTACTTGGTTATACTTCGTTACCGTTCTCTGTTTCTCAACCGTCTTTGTGCCTGTAACCGTATAATTCCATGACCAGTCGCATGTGCCTATATCAACATCATCAGCATGATAGCTAGCCGTTTTTGTTTGCCCTGGTTCAAGATAAAGTCCCTTATCATTGACATACTCCGTGCTCCACACAGCAATGGTACCCGGGGTGATACTCGTACATGAAGCTTTGATGGTAAAATGAACATTGAACGTCCCCGATGTTGTATCTGTATTTCGCAGGGTAACAGAAACTACGGGGACCTCATTATCAATGTAGCCAGAAGTCTTGACTACTTCATAATCCAATGGCACTGCTTCACTATAAGTTTCTGTAACCTCATAAGGCTCATCCTCGTAGTAAGTCTCTGTGTCCTGATAGTCAACTATCACAGTATAAGCTACTGTCTTGAGAGGGACAAGGCAAACAACGAGAGCAGCAACTAGTATGATTATACCTACTGCTATGCCAATCTTCTTGCCCATGATAAGTTCACTTCCTGTTGTTAGCTTGCCTGACCCAAATTATACGCCCAGCCAACCTCAAATAGAAAGGCTATAGGTAGTTTAGCAATTATGTTGGCTAAATCAGGAAGGTTACCAGTTTTTGATTTGGAGGGTCTCCACCTCACTTTCTCCAATCCACCCCCACCCGTTTCTTTTCACTTCGGTTTTCCAAGCATAAGAAAACAATCCATCCAAAAGGAACAAAGAGTATCAACAGCCATGCTAAACTTCTACTCTTCTTCCTGAGTGCCCACCCACAAACAGCCAATACGACTAATAGGTAAATCACATAAATCACAACCCAAAGCCCTGCCACTACCTCGTCTGGAACAAAGAGGGCTACCAGTATAATAACTATAAAGGCGAGGACTCCTGAAGCCAGCCCCGCTATTACAACAGTCCAGTTTAGGTGCCTTTCAAACCAGCTTATCTCTCGCCGTGTTGTGTATACCCTCCATTCCAGTCGAACACCACATTTAGGACATATCACACTTAGCTCGGTTGTTGGCGCACCACAGTTAGGACAGAAGCTAGTGCCACCCATCGGCTCAGCCCCACAATTAGGACAAATTTCAGGACTCCCTAGCAGTTCCTTACCACAATTTCTACAAAACATAGCCTGCCTTCCCATCTTCGGCTTTCATTATACCCCCCAACCAACCTCAAGTAGAAGACATGCTAAGTTTGAGGATAGGTCTAGCATGAAATCAAAAAGGAAGTTAATGGCAACAAAAATATACAGGATAAAAAAGGAAGTTGACAACGCCTGCTAGTTGGCTTATGGTATGTGAAAAAGGGGGGGTAACTATAAAGCGAATTTTAATCATATCCCTAATTTCAGCAGCGATGTTTTTAGGTGCTTGCGCTGCTCCTGTCACCACACCCGAATACACACTTAGCGTAAGTGTCAGCCCTTCAGGAGCAGGTTCTGTGTCTCCTCCCGGTGGCAAATATGAATCAGGCCTCCAGGTAACACTGACCGCTACTTCCACCAGTGGTTATACTTTTGATTATTGGGACGGCGCTGCTTCAGGTTCTTCGCATACAGTTACTATCACCATGGACTCGAATAAGAGTACCACTGCCCATTTCAAAGCGCTCACATCCGCATCTAGTCCTAATCCGACTCCTGCTCCAACGCCAACTTCTGGCTACAGTAGGAGTAATCCTGTCGGAGTTGGCATTCCGCTCACTATTACCGTGAGCTCCGTTGGTAGTGCTGGTACGGAATATAATGTTCGTGTTACTCTACTCGAGGTTATTAGGGGAACTGAGGCTTGGCAATATATCTACGCAGCGAATATGTTTAATGACCCACCCAAAGCAGGGTTTGAATATATTCTGTTTGCGGTTCGGTTTGATTACTTAAGTGGCTCTACTCCAGATAAAACATTTGATGTTTCACCTGTGTGGTTTGACGTAATCTCTGGGAAAGGGAAAGAGTATGAGTATGTTTCGGTAGCAGGGCTTGACCCGGATATAAGAACTAGTCTTTATCCCGCTGCGTCCCATGAGGGTTGGATAGCCTTTCCTATAGCTCAGGACGATACCAGCCCACTATTGACCTTTGGTCGTGCGTTTGACGGCACTGGTGGCATATGGTTTAAGCTCTACTAGAAGGGATAAAGCAGGGAAACGGGTAGTCAGACATGCTATTGGTAAGGCTACGGGTCGGAGCCTGGGCAAGCTTTTTAAGTGAAGCAAATACCCTTGCCTGAGATAACATATCAATAGAAACACCCTTAAAAATCAACGCTGGACAACGATTTCACTGTCAGACTAGTTTCTCCCCTTAATGCTGCTATTTTCTACTACACCACTAAGGCGGGGGAAGGCTGCCCGCAGGACAATACTGTGAAAGAACCAAATAAAATGGCGGTAAAAAGGGCGAAAATGTAAACTCTAAAAAAAAGAGAAATAATACTAACGGTCCTCGTTGCTGTCTGCTCTCTTTTTTTAGACATGCCATTGTTGCCATTATTTCCTAGACTGTAGTTTCCTTTTTTTAGACATTTCATTTTCATCATTAACTAAGGCGAGGGGAGGGTTGCTAACACCGGAGGCAAGGGGAGAAACCAGCCCCTTTTTTGAAAACAGTCCTCCCCTCATAATCATTTAACCCAGTCAGTATTTACCTCTGGAGCTGGTTAATAGCTACCTTCACTGACTAGGTTAACTGGTTAACTTCAGCTTTGAAATATGATTGTCAGTCGTATTCGTTAACCACATCATTACTCAGCCTATGCATAGAGGGTATAGGGGGGAGCACATAAAATTGAAGCTGGAAATGGATTGAAAAGTCGTCTCATAGAAGAATTGGTCAACCTAGTTGTAACCCTCCTTTACAAGTCGAGGTAAGGGTGGCAAGAAAGAGGTTGTTTAACAACCTCTTAACTAATCCTTTACCGATATATAGGCTCAGGTGATATAATCCGTATACCAAACTAAAGGAGGGTCAGAAAATGAAAAGGCTAGCTACTTTATTCACTATAACACTGGTCACCTTGCTCTCAGTAGCGTCGGTAGTTGGCTGTGGGTATCAGCAAGAAGCTGGGACCTATACTGGTCATGGCGTCTCCTTTGATTATCCACAGGATTGGATTAGAGTAGACTATAGCGACCCCGAAGCTTTGTGGACAGTAGCCTTTCAAGAAAGAGGGTCAGGCATTGAACCAGGGGTTACAGTTGCAGCCTACTATATGGAAGGAGTGACACTTAGAGAATTTGAACAGACGCAACAGTGGGGTTTTACCAATGCAAATTATACAACGTCAATAGTGGATGTGACTATCAACGGACGGGATGCCATTAGGTATAGCTGGACGGCAGAGTTAGATGGGTCACCGATAAAGGGGGATGATATATGTATCACCAAAGATTATGAAGTAGTCTATTGGGCGGGCTGTTATGCCTTAACTTCAGAGTACTCGACAGTGCAAGACGCTCTTAATACGTTGCTTGATAGCTTTAAAATAGAGTGATAAATAAGATTATATTTATTTCCATTCCTTCAGTATAATGATGGCATCCAATATGTACTCTATGGAAATTAATGATTCTGGTAGCGTTATGACCTACAATATCCATCAAGGCAAACAAACCGTGTAGGCAATGAATAATCTTCGTGGTATGCTGTAGGGAGTGAGACCTGATATTATCCTATGCCTGATTATCCTGGTAGCAATGTTCGTTTACGCCTTGCGTCATCCTGATATTGATGACTGGCGTGGTCATTAGGGTGACTGAGGGATATTGCTGGAAGGTCTGCTAAGTTTGAGGATAGCTTGAAGCTTTGCCGGAGGCTGCAACTTACATCCAAATTCTGAGAGCAGGTTCGGTGGCTTAAACTAGACATCCTCACCCTTAATTTTCCCACCAATTGATGCTAAAGCTAAACCTATAAATGAAACAACGTAAGGGGCAAGGAGAATCACAGGGAAATGTCCCGTGGAAAACCAAACAATAAAAATAGAGGCCACATAAGTTACTGGCGCCAATAATAACCCCACAAAAATAGTCCATACTCCAAAAATGCTAAATAAAACATAGAGAGTCCAAACTAAGCAAGCTAAACCACCCAAAACCCAGAGAATTACACCCAATAAACCTATGGTCGTGCCTGTTGCCCTTCTTAGCATGCCACCAAATTTCACTTCAACCTCCTAATTACCTCGACGCCGACATTTACACCTATTACAATTATACCCCCAGCCAACCTCAAATAGAAGACATGCTAAGTTTGAGGATAGGTCGAGGCTTTATCGGAGGATTGAGGTGGGCTGAACTATCTCTAAAGGCTTGGGACTTTTGAGAAGGGATTTAGGCCTTAGAGTTAAGCAGTTATTATTGCTATTAGGAGCAAAAGCACGAAGATGTCGCTAGCGATGATAAGTGGCAATAACCAGCGGTTCGGTTTGGTTGATTGCTTTGTTTTCCTGTAATAGAAGACCCCCGTGCCTATAAGATAAGCCACAAGCAAGTAGAAATACGGATTTATCACAAACATAGGCATATGACTTTAATTATACATTCGGGCAACCTCAAATAGAAGATATGCTAACTTTGGGGATGCTTGACTCTCGACATAAACCACCCCTACTACTCAAGTCAGTTTTGAGGTATATTAAAGGCATGAAAGCTTTACTATGGATTTCCGTAATAATCGCCGCTATCATCTTCTTCCAGGAGCTAACGTGGATAGGTAAGAGTGGTCTGGCTCCAGTGATTATGGGGCTTGCAGTAGCCATAGGGTTGCAAGCTGGCTATCTTCTGTGGAAAAAATAGGAGGTGAATCGTGTTTTGCAGGAATTGTGGTAAGGAATTGATAGGAAGTCCTGAAATTTGTCCTAGTTGTGGAGCGAGACCAATGAGAGGCAACAGCTTTTGCTCCAATTGTGGTGCCCCCACGACTCCGCTAACTGAAATATGTCCTAAATGTGGTGCGTGGGTGATTGGGGGAGAGAGGCAGTTTAAATCAATCAGGGACGAGGACTTGGATAAGTTTGTGAAAAAATATCCACCATACAAGTTCTTCCAAGAAATAAAACAATGCTTAGGATTAAAATAAGGTAAGGCCGGGTAAAAAGAGCTACTAACGATGCTATTTGAAAAGAACGAATTAGATGTGGAATTGCTAAGGTCGAGATTCAGTGAACTACAAGCGTTATGTGACAAGCTGGAGGCACTGAGAGGTGGTTCTGAGGATTCTAAGCACGAAATACAGTTAACTCTTCTCCATCTGGAAGAGCAATTCAGAAAAACAGATGCTAATATGAGGCACTCGAAGGTCGGAGCAACTTTCTCTCGTTTAGGAATAACTCCGGAAGATCTTTATATTCTTTCCTTTGGCGACCGAAGAGCGCTACTAAAAGAAGCACACTCTGGAAATAGGGATAGCAGTGCGAGGCTTATTACGACAATTAGGTCTTCCATTTCCTTCTGGGAGGAAAGGGCCTTCAGCAAGCTCAGCGAAACTTCTCATAATTCGAGTATTGAGACACAGGAGCTTGCCAAAAACTCTACAGATGAGCAGATGAGCGCAACCAATGTAGAAATCAGGAATCAGCTTGCTGAAACCCCACAAGCTGAGTTTAACTCGGGAATACGCCGGGCAGAGATAGTCCTAATTCTGGGTGCTGGCGCATCGAGGCCACTAGGGTTACCCACAATGAAGGAATTCTGGAACCTGATTAAGGAAGTGGCAGAGAAGGGAACATATGACACTCGAGATGTGCTCAGAAAAATCGAAGAGGTTCACACCTTGGAACATGTTGGTGGTCCACCTGACCTTGAACAACTGTTATTCCTGCTAGAGAGATACAAGCTATATTACGACATCATGTTTGATGACCCCATTTTTGGATTTGACCAAGGGCAGATCTGGGATTACATATTCGGTCCATATTCAGGGAAAACGTTCAAGAGGTACATTGAGAAACATCTCCAATATGATGTTTGGTATAGCGCAGGCGTAAAAGGACTCAAAGACTACCTTGAAAGTCTCATTATCCAGGCATACTGGCCAAGATTTGAATTAGGAGATAAAGACAGAATTGTCAGTCTGTTTAGTCCTCTGGTAAGCCTGATCTTAAATGAGTTCGGACAGCCTTTTGTACCGGTATTCACCACGAATTACGACCCAGTTATCGAGAGTTACTGCGAGTTTAGTGGTACACAACTAGAATATGGATTTGAAGGAGTTGGTGCAAGGCATAGGTGGAATCGGTCGAGATTCGCGAACTACCTGCCAGCCCCAGATAAGCAGAACATTGTGCTCTTCAAACTACATGGGTCACTTTCATGGCGGAGGGAAGGTGACGACATATTTGACTACGCTCTTTCACTGCAACGCGGTCCTGGCATGTTTGCTGTCATTTATCCTACTCAGACGAAAGAATATCCCTACGAGGAGCCTTTTAAGACAGCATATAGGTATCTCGAAGATTGTCTCAAACATGCGAAGGTAGCGATAGTGATTGGCTACAGTTTTAGAGACCGAGGAATAGGATACGTGATTAGGGAGGCACAGGATCTAAACAGACGCTTGAAATTTGTGATAGTCTGCGGGCAAAACCATGCGACTATTGATTCAGCGAAATTTGCTACGAATAGTTGCCTCTTTATTCCTGCCTATTTTGAAGCGGGTCAGAATGCTCTGTATCTTAGGTTATTACAGGCAGAACTACAGAACATCCTGGCTTAGAATTATAATCCACCAACGGGGGTTTTGATGTTTCACGCACCTTTGTGCACTCGCTTAATCTGCCACAACACTTGCTTGTTTTGTTACCTAATTGCACTTTGTAGCGAAACGTTACTTAAGCCTAAATATTGATACTTTTCCTATCTCGGCGGAAATTGTAGAATAAAGGTAACGGAGTTCGTGGAGGCAAGCCGTGAGAGGAACTGGAGATCTGCTATTTTCGGAATATGATCTTAGAGCAGTGGTTGAAAACCAAGAATGTAGGATGTTTGAAGAGATAGACAGCATCGATGGAGATCGATTGCTGAGAACCAATCTCGAGGATTTGAGCGATTACTTTGAACAGAAATACCGCATAGATGTTCCTCAACTAAAAGAAGGAGAGACTCAGGTTGACCAGAGCGAAAATCAAGTTGATGTGAGCAAAGACTCAAGCCGTGTTTTCCTAGATAGAAAGCAACCATTCTATATAAGAGGTACTGCAGTCACATTTTTCATACCTTTCGAGGGCGATGGGGAACTATTCAAATGTCGACCTTCCAGTTTCACCTTCAATCCGCCAAGAGCGCGTATTCGAGAAAAGGAGATTGCTTTCACTTACGTGCGCACAGACCATGATGCAACGCAGGTTAAGTTGGACTTCGACTATGAATTGGCGGAAGTTCGGAAATGGCTAGGGTGGATAGCTAAAGATGTGGCACCCTTCAATACGGCAGTCCGGGGCAAAGCTCGTCAAAGGCTAGAGCAACGCCGAGAGAAACTACTCAAGGATCAAGGTATGGTGGCGAGCCTTGGTTTTCCCTTGAGGAAGAAAGAGGATGCACCACAAACGTACATCGCGCCAACAGTTCGCAGAAAGGTGACTCCTGTCATGCCGCTGGAATCAAGTCAGCCCTTCGTACCTGAGCCAACTCTCGATATGCAGGAGTACGAACATATCCTATCAGTCATATCAAATATGGTCATGGTAATGGAACGAAGCCCGAGAGCTTTCCGCGAAATGGGGGAGGAAGACCTAAGACAGCATTTCTTGGTGCAACTCAATGGTCAGTACGAGGGACAGGCAAGCGGTGAAACCTTTAATTTCGAAGGGAAGACTGATATACTGATACGCGTTCGAGGCAAGAATATCTTTATCGCTGAGTGTAAGTTCTGGAGGGGGCCACAGTCCCTCAAGGATGCACTGGACCAACTGCTTGGATATGTTGCGTGGCGTGACACCAAGACTGCGCTACTTATTTTCAACCGCGACCGGGCGTTTTCCACGATTCTGGCGCAGATTCCAGAAGCAGTGAAAACACATCCTAACTTCAAGAGAGAGCTATCGTATCCCTCAGAATCTGGATTTCGATTCATAGTGCATCATCGTGATGACATTAACCGTGATCTAATCCTTACTGTTTTAGCGTTTGAAGTGCCTGCATGACTTGTACCAAGTAATCTGAGAAAACTTGGATTGTTACTCGAAGGTCACAAAAGGGCGGAATGTTAAGTTGATTATCGGGGTATAGAAGAATGAAAGCATTTCTGGTTAGAGTGGGCATAGATTTAACCCCAAAGTCAGGAAGGTGGGTTGCACCAGTTGACCTGCAGACGCATAAGTTCGCGTACGTCCCAATCATAGAGAATGGGACTAGGAAGAGCAAGCCAATTCGCGCTGGATATGGCACTGCCTATGACGAATTCAAAGCTGCATGCGAGTCCTTGGGCAAGCAACTCCCCCAGGAATTGCTCAAACAGCATTCGCATCTTGATCCGGATTTCAGATATTTGACTTATGGAGATGAGAAGTCGAGGGGCAAGCCATTGCGAGGATTAGCAAGTGGTGACATTCTCGCGTTTTACGCAGCACTCCGCCCTGTGAAACCCTGCAATGATAAGTTGACTTATGCTCTAATTGGTCTGTGCATTGTGGATAGGTGGACTCCGGCTAAGGAGGTTCTGGAAGGAGACTGGCATAAGAATGCACACACCAGGAGAGAACCTGACTCCACAGACATTGTGGTGTTTGGCAAGCAGGGACTCTCAGGCAGATTAGAGCGGTGCATTCCGATTGGTCGATGGCGCCGTGGCGCATACAGAGTCACAGAGGAGTTACTGGACGAATGGGGCGGGTTATCGGTAGAGGGCGGCTGGATACAACGTAGCGCAGTATTGCCTCAGTTTGATGCCCCACAAAAGTTCTACGATTGGTTTAAGAAACAGAACGTTGGGCTAGTGCCAAAGAATAACTAATTAGCGTGCACGTTACTTCAAACCTATATTGAAGAGTCACAATTGCCTATTTTGTTCCCTCCGAGAATAAAAAATAGGGCCGTGGACTTAGCTCCACGACCCTTTATTGCTATTAGACACCCAGTTTAAGCTGCTCTGGTGCTCTAGTTTTTGCCTCTGCCATAACTTGTGCCTTTTCCACTCTCTGCTTCTCTCGCCTGTGTTTAACTCTTCGCTCGTATATCCAGTCCTTCAAGCCTCGGAGTAGCCCCATCCGGTAATCATTGAGAGAATCCACTCCAATATCCTCCGGAATCTGGATTTCCCTATTCTTGGATACCACTTTCCCGGCAACATACAAGTAAATCTGCGTCCAGTCGCTATCTATAGGAGCTTCCAAACTGGCAGTATAGAGATAGGCACAAGCCTCAGCGTCGGTGGCTGTCTCTTCCCCTTTCATTAGCAGGGCAAGCCTTTCTATCTGTATCGCTCCTTTAATCCAGTCTGGCAAACTATCTCCCCAGCCGCCAGGCATTACAATAATGGGATCCATCAGAGCACCAACCAGGCTGTCTATCTGCTTGTCTACTATTCGGTTGTCCAATTCGTTATCACCTCCTTTTTAAGTCGTAGTTACCCTATCAAACCCGAGGCTGGCTACTACTACTCCTTCATTTGTTGCTCGAGCCATTCAGCAAAATCATCGTGCTGCACTACTTTGCAAGGTGCTGTGTCCAGCCCCAGGCTTTGCTGCCTGCCTGTTTGACGCTCACCCTCAACCGCACCTTCGGGGATGTTCTCTCGGATTTTGGCTATGGAAGTTAGGATGTTTTGCCTGTATTGAATGGTGTATATCAGGCGTTGAAGGCGCTGGCTTATATACTGTGGCAAATTTATTATGCCAGTAGCCTTCCCTACCCTGGCTTCTGCCTCGGCAAGGAAAGGTTCGGCCTTCCTGGCCAGTTCCTCAACTTCATCCATAGCCTCGCTAACCGCAAGGGCGCTCCATCTGATTGGCATATTCCACCTCCTTTCTTTGAGATTTTTGGGCGTAGTTACCCTACCAATTCCGGGGGAATCGTTTACTTCGCTGCTCTTATCTCAAGGCACTGGTAGCCGCCACGATAGTATTTATCAACTGGCTCACTCCGAAAGCCGTTCCAGAAATCAAGCAGGTAATATGGCTTGTCATCTGTATATTGCTCCCGCACCTGATACAGGAATCTAAGACCCAGGACTCTTACCTGTGCTTTGGTCCCCCACAGAACGAAGGCACTATCATCAAACCACTGCACCTGAAGCCTTTTAAGCCTCAAATCCTGATACCACCAGTAATCGCAATACTGGCTTACCAGGATATCCTTCCCCTCAAGCTGGAGTAGAATTTCCTTGAGCTTCTTTATAGCTGCTTTATTCCTCTTCCGTAGAGGTATTTCGGCGCTTCTCGTTCCCAGCCTGACAGTGGTCGTTTTCTCTATCTGATAGTCCTGTTTTTCCTCGCTATCGAGTAAACTGAGTTGCCCCAATTTGTCCTCCTTTCCAGGGCATAGTTACCCTACCGATTTCGACCTGTAAGCTAGCTTACACGCCTAGCCAGCGCCCCTCCTTCTTATACATATCAGATAAATCTAGGCCAATAATTGCTTGTCTTTCACTCCACAAACCGTCGCTAATATAGTCAATTACCTGGTCACTAATACCAGCAAGGTGAAGCGTTACTAAAATTATTTCCCGGTTGCCTTCCTGATAAAGTGTTTTTAGCGCTGCCACTTCTTTTCCGTTGTTCATCCTTTCATCCCCCTTTCTAGCTGATTTGGGCAAAAAGAGAGGGTGCAAATCCCCACTTCGGGGACTTGCACCCTTCCAAAAAGACAAAAAGAGGGGCTTATTCCACCCCTCTTTTTGTGTGGCTCTGTTTTTTCGGCTGTTGCGTTAGGCTACGGCTACTTTTGCCCTTCGGCTTCGCTTT
>Ga0307380_10002396_pt1 | contig 26737 bp, 22 predicted proteins | sample UN3MG_FD_202239 | JGI IMG/M metagenome (GOLD analysis project Ga0307380, IMG submission 202239) | Soil microbial communities from Risofladan, Vaasa, Finland - UN-3 | ecosystem: Environmental > Terrestrial > Soil > Coastal area > Acid sulfate soil | place: Finland: Risofladan, Vaasa | collected... | reverse complement strand
GGCTCAGGTACCCGGCCTCGACCAGCAGGTTCGGCTTCCAATCGCAGCCCACGTCGATGGTGAATCCCGGCCGCTTCACGATCGCCGGGTGATACCTTGCCCCGAGGTGGTCGAAGATGTCGACCTGCTCGTCGCGGACCGCCTCGAGCGGTGCCGCGTCGTGGAAGACGTCGAAGTCGTCATCAAAGACACCGCCGGCGTGCAGGAAGCTGAACACCCCGTCGCCGCAGCCCAGGTCGATGCCGGGTCCCTGCCATGCGACCGAGGCCAACGTCTCGCTGCGCAGTGCCATCCAGAACGCGTTTTCCGGCCGCAGCCAGTACACGCTCATGAAACGGCGGAGGCGATCGGTCCGGCTGATCGGGGCCGCTACGGCCGGTTCTTCCGTCAGTACAGCGCGCATGCCAGCTCCTCTTCCATAAAGGCATCGACGTGGATCGTGTCGACGCGGTTCAATTGGAAGGTGTCGTCACCGCCGGTGATCCACCCGGGGCGGGTCGTAAACGCCGTGGCAAAACCCGCGGCGGCGCAACGCCAGGCGATCCCCTCATCGAAGCTCCCGTACGGGAACGAGAACGGTCGAGCCCCCGGACCAAGAAGCGATTCCAGGGCCGCGGCGGATGCGCGCAGGTCGTGCCCCCGCTCGTCCGACGACAGGCGCTCGTATGGCTCGTGGGCGAAGCCGTGTCCGCCGATCGTGTGCCCGGCGTCGTGCAAACCCATGACCTGGCACAAGTCGAGATACCAGTGACGAGCCACTGTCTGCGGGTCACCGACGTGCTGCCTGAAGAGCGCGTCCACCATGCCGTTCCGAAGGTCGATCGGCAGCACGTGAGCCAGCAGGTATTTGATCCTGGCCCGTTCGACCGTTTCCTCGTAGTGATAGGTCCGCCGGGCGGCCGCCTCATCGACCCGCCCAAGCCACCCGTCTCGAGGATGGTTCTGATCCAGCCAGGCGCCGACACAATCGGCGAAAACCTCATCGCCCAGTGTCGCCTGGAGCAGATGGATCTGATGGGCCGAGTCCATTCGACCGCTGCCCAGAACGTGGCCGGGCACGAAGAAGACCCCGCGCAGACCGCGGGCTTCCAGGATCGGGGCCACCACGTCGGCGTGGTCGGCCAACCCGTCGTCAAAAGTCAGCAGGAAGCCGCGCTGGGGAATCGACCCGTGGCCGAGCAACCACGCGTACAGGCCCGGCCAGGTGACCGGCTCCAGATGGGCACACAGCCGGTCGAGCTGCCCACAGAAGGTGGCGGTATCCAGCCCGCGGATGCCGGCCTCGGGCGTACCGGCCCGGTCGCGAACGTAATGGTACATCACCGCGATGACACGGGCGTCGTCCATGGCGATCCCTGCTCCGCCGGGCCGCCGGGCTTCGAGCGGCCCCTGGGTGATATATCGGCCCTTGCGGCCGGCTGCTCCAGCCTCCAGGGATCCGTCTCGGGACCGGTGCGGATTGATGCACCCGCCGGGTCTGGTTAGAGTGCCGCCAGGTCGCGGGCCGGTTCCAGGGCCCGCTCCGATGGAGTGCACCCCGATGACAGAAAACCGAACCGGAGAATCCGCACCGGGTCAGGTCCGCGCCACGGGCCACCGGCGCCCTGCGGCCACGGCAGCGGGCCTGGTCATCCTGGGCCTGCTGGCCACAGCCGGATGCGGCGACGAGGACTCCAGCCGCAAACACCGCCACCTGGAGGGCACGATCGAAAAGATCGATCAACTCAACTCAGAGATCACACTGCGCTATTTCAGCGAAAAGCATAAGACCGAAGCCAACGTCACCGGAATGGTCAACGCGGAGACCGAGATCTTCATCAACGGAAGACTCTCTTCCCTGGACGATCTACGCGAGGGCGAACGCGTCATTGTGGTCGGCTGGGTCAAGGGGCGCGGCGCCGAGCGGGACGTCGTCGCCGTGAAGATCACCGTCGAGCGGGCCGACACCATCCGTCGCGAGCCGCCCACTCAACCCTCCGGCGCAGACCCCGGGGCCGGGCAACCCGGCAGCGATGCCGCCGCGGACACCCCGCGGCAGATCCCCACAGATGACGACGACGCCGGGGAATAAAAGGCGGCCGACGACGAATTTTCAAAAGGACGCGGTACCTGGGCTTGCGGTTCGCGCCGGCAACCCACGGCGTTATAATAATTTGCGATTTGTCACATTGACCGCGCGGCGTTTGCGAGGCAGATTGTATTCCAGAGGAGCGGGCGCGTTTTTTCGGCTGTGAGCGGCTTTTTGCCGTCTGTTCCGCATCCGAAAGCGTCTTAAGCGTAGAAGGAAAGGGAACCGAGGGGCGGCACGCGGGGTACGACGCAAGACCCGGCGAGCCGAGTTCACGGGTCGCGACCAGTGGCGAAGGAGGAGCTATACGCCGAGCGCGGTATACCGGCGGATGACGGTGCGCGCTCCATGGTCGGTCGAGTCATCGGCGATTACGAAATCCGCCGGGAGATCGGCCGCGGCGGAATGGGCACCGTCTACGAGGCCTGGCAACTCTCACTTCAACGACCCATCGCCCTTAAAGTGCTAACCAACACCGCCGCTATGACCAAGACGGCCGTCGAGCGCTTCCAGCGGGAGGCCCGGGCCGCGGCCAAGCTGCACCACACCAACATCGTACCCATCTACGCCCAAGGCGCGCACGAGGGCATCTACTACTACGCGATGGAGCTGGTGTGCGGCCAGAGCGTGTACGAGATCATACAGGAGATGCGCGGCTCGACCGACGACTCGCGCCTGGCCGTCACCGCGACGCGTGCGGGCGGCAGCCGGCAAAACGGTGCCGGCGCCGACGAATCCGACACCTACGAGCCCTCCGTCCCGTCGGCCACGTCATCGTCGGCCGCGGAGTTCGGTTCGTCGCAGCAGGACAGCGCCCTGTCTCGCACGACGGTCGAGCACTTCGACACGATCGCCCGGCTGATCTCGACCGTGGCGGACGCGCTGGAGTACGCCCATCAGGCCGGCGTGATTCACCGGGACATCAAGCCGCACAACCTGATCCTGGGTGACGACGGCCGGCTGTGCGTCTCGGATTTCGGCCTGGCCCGGGTCCTGGAGCAACCCGGCGTGACCATGACGGGGGAGTTTCTGGGCTCGCCGTTGTACATGTCGCCGGAGCAGATCCGGGGCGGGTCGGCCAAGGCGGACTACCGCACGGACATCTACTCGCTGGGGGCGACCATGTACGAGTGGATGACGCTGAGGCCGCCGTTCCCCGGCGAGTCGCGAGAGCAGGTCATCTCCAGCATCATGACCTCCGACGCCCCGGCGCCGTCCCTGTTGAACCGGAACATCCCCTTCGACCTGGAGACGATCTGCCTCAAGGCCATGGAGAAGGACGCGGGCAACCGCTACCAGAGCGCGGCGGCCATGGCGGCGGACCTGCGGCGTTATCTGGAACGCGGCCTCATCCAGGCCCGTCGGGCGGGACCAATCACCCGGGCGAGGAAGTTCGTCACCCGACACCCGGTCGAGCTGCTCACGGCGGTGATCGTGCTGATCATGGCGATGTTCGCCGGCGCCGCCTTCAGGCAACGCAGCCAGTCGCAGCGCAAGGAAGCCCAGCTCCAGGCCACGACGTCGAAGCTGGATGAGGTGGAGGCCGCAATTCCGAAAAGAGAGCAGCAGATCCAGGATCTGTCCCAGAAAACCGAGGAACTCGCCGAGGAGAGCGAAGGTCTGAAGAACCTCGTGGGGGCGCTGACGCAAGGCCAGGCGGAGGGCGCCAGAGCCGGCGCCGGATTCGTGCCGCAGGCACTCGGCCAGGGTGACTCCGAGGAGGTCGACTTCGGTGCCCAGCTTGGTGCGGTGGCCAAGGAAGCGGCCCGGCAGTTGCCCGACGCGTTGATCGCCGCCCAGCTCCTGTCGGTGCGCCGTACGATCGAGGCCACCGACCCGGACATCGATCCGGATTCGGCCGACTCTTACTACCTCCAGGCGGCCATGGCCACGGAGGATGAGCCGGCGCTCGAGTTGCTCGACCAGGCGTTGTCCAGAGACGCCGACCACTTCAACGCCCGCTATCTGCGTGCGGCCGTCCTGTGCCGGTTGGGCCGATTCGGGGAGATGCTGCAAGACGGCACGCGGCTGACCGAGTTGCGGCCCGACTCGCCGGCGGCCCTGATGCTGCGTGGCGCCGGGGAGATGTTCGTCGGCAAATTCGGATCGGCCATCCAGCACCTCGAACAAGCTCTGTCGCTCGGCGGTGAGTCGGCCTGGCTGCACGCCCTGCGCGGGCTGTGCTACGCCCGGCTGGACGACCTGGTGCGGGGTATCCAGGCCTACAGCAAGGCCCTGGAGCTGTCCCCGGACCACGCGCTCTCGCACTTCGCCCGCGGGCGGGCCCAGTACTACCTGGGCGTATATACGGCCGCCCTGGACGACGCCGAAGAGTACGTACGGCTCGTGCCGGACAGCGTCGAGGGTTACTTGCTGCGTGGAGAATGCCACGACAAGCTGCAGCAGTTCGATGCGGCCGTGGCCGACTACAACCGGGCCATCACACTGGGTGACACTTCCATGACGGTGGTGGGCAAGCTGGCCTGGGCCGCACTCAACGCCCGCGAGGCCGATGCCCAGGCAGACGCCGCAGCACAGGAAGAGGGCGCCGCGGATGTGCCCGCCGAGCCCGAAGAAGAGGAACCGAGCGACGAGGTCGTCCGTCCCGTCCACAAGGACAACGTCAACTGGCTGGACTCCTGGCTCAAGGAAAAAATGCGCGGCAATGAGCCGCCGCCGCCCGCCTCGCCGGACACGGCCGGCTACCCCTTCGGAGCGGTGCTCCCGGGGAGAAGGTGATCGATTCGCCCGCCGAAGAGCTGGTCATCAACGCGCAGGTGCGCATCCGCACCTCGGAACTGCGCTTCGTCTTCAGTCGCAGCCCCGGTCCCGGTGGACAGAATGTCAACAAGAGCAACACCCGGGTCACGCTGCTGTTCGACGTCGGCCAAACCGAAGCCCTGTCGCCGGCCCAGCGATCCCGGGTCCATCGCCGATTGGCCACACGGATCGACCGGGAGGGCACGCTTCGGGTGGTTTCCAGCCGCCACCGCACCCAAATGGCGAATCGCCGGGCCGCGGTGTCGCGCTTCGTCGAGCTGATGGCCGACGCCCTGACCGTACGCAAGAAACGCGTGAAGACCCGCGTGCCCCGCCGGGCCGTCGAACGCCGGCTGCAGGACAAGACCCGCTCCTCCCAACTCAAACGCCTCCGCCGCGCCCGCCCGTCAGCCGACGATTGAGCTGCGCCCCCGGCGCGGGCCTTTGCCTGCACCCCCTGGAAGGCCGACGGGCGTCAAGGCAATGGCTCACCAGGGGGAACCGCCCTACAATTCGGGTCGTCGTCAAGCAGACCCGGCAGGACCCATGCGATCGAGACCATGTCAGACCGCCGCCGCCCCACAGGCCTCGACGGCGGCGCTCGCTCCGAGCCGGCGCCGGCTGTTCCGGCTCGTCGCCGTGGCAACCGGGACCATTCTCGCCCTGGCGGTTGGTGAGATGGTGGTCCGCGTCTTCCACCTCGGCCCGGACATCTATCCTCTGTGCGAGCAGGTCTACACCCTGTCGGACAACCCGAGATTACTGTTCGAACTCGTGCCCGGTGCTGTCAACCTCAAGGCAGGCCTGAGTATCAACGCCGACGGCATGCGGGACCGGGACTACAAGGTCAAGAAACCGCCGAATACCTACCGCATTGCGTGCCTTGGTGACTCGATCTGTTTCGGATGGTCGCTGGAGGAGGGCGAAGCCTTTCCGAAGCGGCTCGAAGAGCTGCTCAACCGTTATTTTGCCGGGCCCGATCGCAGGTTCGAGGTGCTGAATTTCGGGGTGGCGGGTTACGACATCGCCCAAATCGTCGAGAACCTGCGAGTCCGGGCGCTGAAGTACGAGCCCGACCTGATCCTCTACGGCTACTGCCTCAACGACCCCCAGCAATTCAGCTTCACCTACGAAACGCTGCGTGCCCAACTGACCGCGGCTGAGAAGGGCTTCCGCGACCGCCTCTTCGGGCCCGCCCGGCGGCTGATGCAACGGTCCCGGCTCTACGTGCTGGGCCGCTATTCTCTGGAATCGATGACCCCCGAGGGCCGCGAGTTGAGAATCCGGCAACCCCAAAGGGAGTGGTTAGTCAGGCGGAAGGAGGACCCCATCGCCTGGGTCGCCGACCTGTACCGAGGTGATTCCTGGCAGGATGCGCTGAACGAGCTGACCAGCCTCGCCCGCATCACGCGTTCAGCAGGGATCAGCACTCATGTGGTGCTCTTTCCGTTCTTCAAGACTCTGGACACCTACCCCCTCGTCGAGGTTCACGGGCACGTCGCGGGCGCATCGCGCCGGCTCTCGCTTGGTGTCATCGATTTGCTGGACGACTACCGGGCCCTTCGGCGCGCAGACCCAGAACCGTTTTCATTGGACATGACCCATCCAAACCCCCGCGGCAACACCTTCGCCGCCGTAGGCATGCTGCACGACCTCGCCGCTCGCGGGGCGATTCCAGTGAGCGCGGACGAGTTCGCCCGCCTGACGTCGGAGCCGGATCCGATTGGTGGATTCGCTCGTATCGTGTCGGCAGCAAGCGACCCGCCGGCCACCGACGGCAGTTCGGAGGACCGAGTGACGCCCGGCTATTGGCCGAGTAGTCGGACCGTTGCCACAACCGGAAAGTGATCCGACGGGTACCGACCGTCCCGGTGGTCGCGGATGATGGCCGCATCCAGGACACGGGCTTCGCGCTGAACGAAGACGTAGTCGATCTTGTCGCCGTCAGTCCGGCCTCGAAAGGCGTTGAAAGTGCCCGCCTCGCCGACGTCGGGATGCCGCACGCGGAACGAGTCCACCAACGCAGGCGGGGCGACAGCCGGTTGGTGCGACGCAGTCGGTGCGACAGGCTCACCCTTCAGGAACCGGATTGCCGGGTTGGCCTCACCGGCGTTGAAGTCGCCGGTCACAATGACGGGGTCCTGAGGCCGGCGATCGTTGATTCGCCGGGCCAACAGGTCCACGCTCCGCTCGCGCGACGGTTGCGAGACGTGGCTCAGGTGCAGGTTGTAGATGTAAAAGGACCGGCCGGTCCGCTTCTCGGTCAGCCGAGCCCAGGTGCAGATCCGCGGCAGTGGGTTCCCCCAGCTTCTGGACCCCGGCGTCTCGGGCGTGTCCGACAGCCAGAATGTTCCGTGGTGCGTCACATCGAACGAGTCGGTCCGGTACAGGATCGGGCAGAACTCGCCCTTCTCTTTGCCGTCATCCCGGCCGACGCCGATTGAACCGTACCGGGGGCGGGCGGCCCGGATCTGGTCGATCTGCCAGACCAGCGCCTCCTGCAGGCCGGCCACGTCGGGGCGGTGATCGGCGAACACGGCGAACACCAAGTCGCGCCGCTTGTCCCAGTGGTTCTCGCCGTCGTCGGCCGCCCCGTAGCGGATGTTGAAGGTCATGACCCGCAGCTCCAGGCCATCGGCCGGCGCGTCGCGCGGTTCTATCGCATTCTGCCCGAACGCAAACAGTGGACCGAACAGCACCAACAGCAGCGACAACAGACTGATTCGAGTCGTTCTCATCATCGCGACCTCCCGGCGAATCCTAACCGTGAGTCACGCTCCCGGCACTACCTGGGGCATCCAACGGGCCAGGAAGTCCGAACGGTGGGGTCTGGCCGCAATCGCCGGAATCCCCTACCCTTCGGCACCTCGCGCTCTTGGCGCGCGACATGACGCGGGAGGACACAACGGTGGTGCATGGGTTGGCCTTGGTGCTGGCATGTCTTGCGGCCAGCGGCGCCGGCGGTGACGAGCAACCCGCCGCCGAGGCCCCCTACCGCGGCCTGGCCGTCCAGATCCATCAGGGCCGCAACCCGGTCGAAGAGTACGGTCCGCTCATCCGCGAGGTGGCCGACCTGGGCGCGGACACCATCCTGCTCAGCGCCGACGGGCTGCAGGAGAACATCGACTCGATCGTCATCGACATCGAGCCGGAGCGTGTGCCCGGTCCGGACCAGTGGCTGGAGCTGTTCCGCATCGCCCACGACAGCGGGCTGCGGGTGGTGCTGATGCCCAAGGTGCTGCTGCGCGACCCGCGGGACGGGTCCTGGCGGGGGCAGATCGCCCCGACCAGTTGGGAGGCCTGGTTCGAACAGTACCGGCGGTTTGTCCTCCACTTCGCCGAGGTGGCCCGGCGCGGATCGGTCGATGTGCTTCTGATCGGCTCGGAACTGGTCACCACCGAGCGGCACACCGAACAGTGGCGACGAATCATCCGCGAGGTGCGGGCGGTCTACCCGGGAAAAGTGGGCTACTCGGCCAACTGGGACCACTACAAGAACATCCAGTTCTGGGGCGACCTGGACCTGATCGGGCTGACCACCTACAACAACCTCAACAAGCCGGCGAAGGCCCACCCGACGGTGGACGACCTGGTCGAGGCCTGGAAGCCGATCCGCGGCGGGATCCTGCACTGGCAGAAGGAGATCGACCGGCCGCTGCTGTTCACCGAGGTCGGCTGGTGCAGCCAGGAGGGCTGCTCCACCAAGCCGTGGAACTACTACCACAACGAGAAGGCCACGCCGGCCGGCCATGAGGAACAGGCCAACAACTACCGGGCCTTCATCCAGGCCTGGAGCGACCGCCCCCAGGTCGGCGGCATCATCTTCTGGGAATGGACCTCCGCCCCCGGCGGCGACGACGACTACCACTACACACCGAGAAACAAGCCGGCCGAGCGCGTCCTGCGCGAATTCTTCGGCGGCAGGCACGCCGCGAAGACCCAGGAATGAGAACTCCGAATCGGGATGACCGGTGCGCGCCCCGGGACTGCCCGGGTCCCGTCGGTCGGGAGGGGGGCGGGGTCAGACCTTTGGACGGGCTGTCCGGGCGGCGCGGGTGCCGTCGGGGAGATCGATCAGTTCGTAGTCACCGAAGAGGTTGGGAGCGGCTCGGCGAAGGCGCTCGAGCATAAGGCCGGCGACGGTGCGGATCTCGGTTTCCGCGTGTTCGCTGGCTCGCATTTCGACGAAGTGGCGCAAGGCCCGGGCGTTGGCGGTAACGAAGATCTTCGTCTCGGTGGCGTTGGGCAGGACCGACCGGGCGGCCTGGCGGGCCAGCTTGCGGCGCAGGGTCTTGTCCGGCTGGTCGGCGAAGTGGTGCATCAGGCCCTCGACGAGTTTGCCGTAGGCGTGCTGGCACTCGGTGACCGCGGCCAGCCAGACCTCATGCAGTTCGGCGGCGGCGGCGATACAGGCCGGCTCGACGAAGTCGGCCGCCGATTCGTCCACGTAGCGCTGCGAGAGCTGCGAGTAGCCGAAGCCGGCCCGGTGCCTGACCAACTCGTGCGTGAAGCTCCGCGAGACGCCGGTGATCACGAAGTTGAACACGGCGTGCTCGAGGACGCTGCCGTGGGCCGATTCGAGGATGCGGTCCAGATAGGCCCTGTTGCCGCCGGGGCGGGGCTTGGCGAAGCTCATGTAGCAGACGCGCCCGGCGATCTCGGCCAGCTTCTCGCCGGCCACCGACGCATCCGTATCCCAGCTCTCGACACCGTGGTCGGCCAGGAAGCGATCGATCTCGGCGTCGTCCGTGACCTGACTGCCGACGAGGTAAACGGTGGGCTGGGTGATGATTCGCACGAGCGGGCTCCTTCCCTGCGAGGCATGACGGCCTGTGCAACCGTACATAGCGACCCGGGACGTGCGTTGCAATCGTCTCGGCCGACCGATACACTCCCGCGCCTTGAAAGCGTGCAACAGACGAAGCTTAGCGACGGACTTTTTCTTTAGTCACAATGGCTGACTCCGCGGCTCGACAGACCGATGCGAGCGAACCCGCCGGGCGAAGGGACCGCGCTCCGCTGGCCAAGCGCGTGCTGATCATCGGCCTGGACGGGGCGACCTTCGACGTGCTGGGGCCGATGATGGACGCGGGGCGCATGCCGCGCCTCAAGGAGTTCATCGACGGCGGGACGAGCGGCGTTCTGCGCTCGACTATTCCACCGATCACGCCGGCGGCCTGGACGACGTTCATGACCGGCAAAGGCCCGGGGCGGCACGGCATCATCGACTTCGAGCGCTACGACGTGCGCACGAACCAGCTCAGCTTCAACAGCACTCAATGCCTCGATCGGACGCGGACGATCTGGCAGATTCTGTCGGACAAAGGCTTTCGAGTCGGCAGCGTCAACGTCCCCATGACGTATCCGCCGATGCCGGTGAACGGGTTTATGATCAGCGGCTTCGAGACGCCCAGCATCAACACGGACTTCGCCTATCCGAAGGAGCTGAAACGTAGAGTGCTGGACGAGTTCCCCCAATACTCGTTCAAGACCAAGTGGCGTCGCAAGACGTTCGGCGGCGACGCCCTGTTCACCGAGAACCTCCGGTACATCAAGCAGAGCTTCCACCAGGGAGCCCGGCTGACCCGCTTCTGCGGCGACGAATACGGCTGGGACCTGCTGATGGTGGTGTTCAAGCTGGTGGACAACCTGCAGCACAAGACCTGGAAATACATCGACGAGCGAACCCGAGGCGCGAGCTTCGAGCGGGCCAGGCTGACCGCCAGTTGCTTCAACGACCTGGACGAGGCCCTCGGCGAGCTGTTCGAGTACGCCCATCGATACGACGCCCACGTCGTGATCATGTCCGATCACGGCCACGGCAGCCTGGAGGGCAAGGTCCATCCCAACCTGTTGCTGAAGAACTGGGGCTACCTGGTGCTGCGGGGCGGGGGCGCTCGGGCGCGGACGCGGGCGGCCCACATCCTGCACCGCTGGTTCAAGACCGAGGGGCGGTTCGCCGGGGGCAACCTGGGACTCGAACACGACCTGGCCGTCGATTTCTCCCGGACGCGGGCGGCCGTCATGCACGCGGGGATGGCCGCCTTCCTGTACATCAACCTCAAAGGGCGTCAGCAGACCGGCATCGTCGAGCCGGGCGATTACGAAGCGCTGCGCGACGAGCTACGCGAAAGACTGCTGGCGGAGCGCTGCACGACGCCCGACGGGAAGACCATTCCGGTGTTCACCGAGGTGCACAAGCCCGAAGAGCTTTACGGCTGCAAGCGCGAGGACAGCGAGTGGCTGCCCGATCTGCTGCTCACACCGGCAGAGGCACTGGCCGTGGTCCGCAAGATCCGGGGTTCCTCGCCGGTGAGCTGGCTGCCGCAGCACCGCATGGAGGGCACGCATCGGGTGAACGGCATCTTCGCCTCTCGTGGGCCAGGTATCGCCGCAGGGAAGACGATCTCATCCGACCTGGTCCACATCACGCCGACCGTCCTGGCCATGATGGGGCTCAACGTGCCCGATGACATGGAAGGCCGGGTGATCGAGGACCTGTTCGACCCACCCATCGAGATCGGGACCGAGTCGGCCCCCGAAGCGATTGCGGGGGCATCGGACCAGGCAGCGTATTCAGCCGAGGATCAGGAACTGCTCACCCAACGGCTCAGGGACCTGGGTTATCTGGAGTAGATTCGGCTCCTGGCTTGTCGGGCTTGGGCACCTGGCGATTCGCCCCGGCAGGCCCCGCAGAGGTTTGTGCGGGCTGGGTGGATGCCTGCTGGCGAGTCTTGGCCTGTTGGGCCTTGATCTGTGCGATATTGCGTTCCAAGGAACTTGCGGCTTGCTGCCAGAATGCTGTCTCGGAGACCGCGATCCGCGGCACACGGCGACCGGCCAGGAAGACCGCCGGCGTCGCATCGACTCCAACAGCCTTGGCCAGTTCGACGTCCTCCTGAATCCGGATGCCGACGGCCTCTGAATCCATCGTCTGAACGAACTCGTCGGGGTCGAAGCCCCACTCGACAGCCAACGCGCGATAATCGAACTTGGTTTGCTCGGCCAGCAGTCCGAAGAGTCGGTCGTGAGCCTTCCAGAAAGCGTCCGATCCACCCAGTACGCGGGCGGCCTCGACGGCGCGAGCAGCCCGGCAGGCGCCGGGGTGGAGATCGCGGGTGATGTGTTTGTTGCACGCCTTCTCGATGGGGTAGTACTTGAAGATCACGCGAACATGCCCAGCGAACAGCGGCAGCCGCTCCTCCTCCAGGGTCCGGGCAAACCGGGCGCAATGGGGACAGCGGAAGTCGCTGAACACTACCAGTGAGGTCTGCAGCTCGCCCCCGGTGGCGACATGACGGATGGGGTCGTCCGGGCGGATGCGGAGGTCGCGCTTCTGCTCCGTCTGGTACAGGCCCCACATGCCCTTGGCGACCTCCTTCAGGGCGCTCTGGATCTGAGACTTCTGGCTCTCCATCTGGGCGCGGAGCGTGCCCGCGCTGGCCAGGTAGAATTCAGCCGCCGACACCGCGAGGATGGTGGCCAGAGTAACCCAGGCGAGCCGGCGCGTCGGATGTTGCAGGTGCACGGGCGGCAGGTCGGCAGGGTCCAGAGGTCGTTCGGTGACTTCGGGAAACACCGAGTGCGAGGACTCGGCTGCGGCCGGGGGAGCCTGGGAGGCTTCCGGAGCTGTTGCAGCGTCAGCGGCGCTTTGCACCGGAACGACTTTCATCTTCCGCCGCGGCCACAGGAGCACAACGCCGACCAGCAGCAGGAAGTTGATCACGTGCGTGACCAGGCACCAGGGACACCAGAAGTCCAGGCCGGTGAACATGATGTACATGAAGAAGACCGAACTGCACACACCGGCCAGCGTCAGCAGGAGCGGAAACAGGTGGTAGAGCCTCCTGGCGTGATCCGGGCGGCCGACGCAGATGTACCAGACGGACAGGGCCGAGAAGTAGAAGAGGCCCAGCAGAGCAACGGGGACGCGGAACTTGCCCTCGGGATCGTCGGCCCGCTTGGGCGGAAAGACGCCGTAGTCGCTGGACAGCACCTCGTCGCAACTGACCTTGTTGTCCGGGTCGTCATCGCCGTCGCAGACGCTGTCGAACCAGTCTAGTCCGGTCTTCTTGGTCAGGTGCTTGGAGAGGAGGTTGTAGCTGACGTTGGCCCCGACCACGGCCAGCAGAATCGTGGGGACCAGCACAGGCAGGGTTCGTCGCATCGGCAGTATTCTTCCCCCCGGCGTCGAGCGCGGGCGGTTTCGGCATTACAAGTCAAACGGTCTGCACTTGGAGGCGGGCCTCGACCTGCCGTTGGGCCAGCCGATACCCCTTGGCGTATCTGCGGTCACCCACCAGGGCGATCAACAGAACGAGTAACGGATAACCCAGGAACCGCACGTAATGCAGCACCTCGGCCGGCCGGTCGGCGAACTCGGTCGGCAGGTGCGTGACTTCGTCGAAGGTCAGGTAGACTCCAGGGACCTGCATCTGCCCGGAGGCCTCGCCCAGCCAGCGGTGCCAGGGGAACAATAGGGCCAGCAGGACCAGCATCCAGAAGAAGGCCGACAGACTGCCCCTGACACCGCCCAGTCGGCCCAGAAGGGCCACGTTGGTGTTGAGCAGGTAGCACAAGAGCAGGGCCCCGCAGGCCAACTGCCCGACGAACTCGCTGAGCGGCAGGAGCATCTTCACCAGGTAGTACAGCCAGGCGAACCGCTGGACCGGCTCCTCAAGGTCGATCGTGCCCGGGGCCTGTTCCGGTGCCGGCGCCTGGACCTCCTGCTGCACCGCTTCGGTGGCGGGCAGAAACTGGGTCCAGCGGGCCAGGGCGTAGACGGTGCCGTGGGTCAGCAGCGACAGCAGCAACAGGAGCAGGAACAATCCCCGGGCGGCGCGGATGGTGCGCATGGCTCCGGCGTAATCCTGCCAGTTCTCCGGGGCGGCAGGCGCCCGGCCCGAGACGGGAGGCATCGGTTGGTCGGCCATGGAAAGCTCTCCTTAACCGCCTTCGTTCCCCTCCATGATCTGTGCGAATGACTCGGCGGCCGCGGAGACCGTCTGCTCGACTTGCTCCGCCGTGTGGGCCGTCGATACGAAGTAGCACTCGAACTGCGACGGAGCCAGGTAAACGCCGCGCTCAAGCATAGCGTGAAAGTAGCGGGCATAACGCTGCGTGTCGCACTTGGAGGCCGACGGGAAATCGGTCACCGGCTGCTCGCTGAAGAAGACACAGCCCATGCTGCCGACGCGGGTTTGATAGATCGGCAGGCCGGCCTTTTCGGCGGCCGCTCCGATGCCGTCGGCCAATTGCGCCGCTCGCTCGTCGAGCTGCCCGTAGAGGTCGGGCTCGCCCAAGGCTTGGAGCGTGGCGACCCCGGCCGCCATAGCCAGCGGATTGCCGGACAGCGTCCCGGCCTGATAGACCGGACCGGCCGGCGAAACCTTCTCCATGATGTCCTGCCGCCCGCCGTAGGCCGCCACCGGCAGACCCCCACCCAGGATCTTGCCGAGGCAGGTGAGGTCGGGACGAATTCCGAACAACTCCTGGGCCCCTCCGGGCGACACGCGAAAGCCCGTCATGACCTCGTCGAAGATCAGCAGGGCGTCGTGCCGGTCACACAGCTCGCGGAGGGCTTCGAGATAGCCCTCCTTGGGCGGCACGCAGCCCATGTTTCCCGCTATGGGCTCGATCAAAACGGCCGCGATCTGGTCGCCCGACTTCTTGAAGATGGTTGCGGCCGCCTCGGGATCGTTGTAGGGCATGAGCAGGGTATCGGCCGTCGTGCCCGGCGGCACACCCGGCGAAGAGGGCGTCCCCAGGGTCATGGCGCCGGACCCGGCCTGAACGAGCAAGGCATCTACGTGGCCGTGGTAGCAACCCTCGCACTTGACCACCTTGTGACGCCCGGTGAACCCGCGGGCCAGGCGGACGGCGCTCATGGTGGCCTCGGTTCCGGAATTGACGAACCGGACCCGCTCGACCGAGGGGACCCGGGAGATAACCAGCTCGGCCAGTTGGACCTCGAGTTCGGTGGGCGCGCCGAAGGAGCAGCCCTTGGCGGCCGCCTTGCAGACGGCCGCTTCGACCCGTTCGTCGCCGTGCCCCAGGATGAGCGGCCCCCAACTGCCGACGTAGTCGATGTAGTCGTTGCCGTCGATGTCGGTGAGGACGGCCCCCGCCCCTTTGGCGATGAACCGCGGGGTCCCACCGACGGCTCCGAAGGCCCGGACGGGCGAGTTGACCCCACCGGGCATCAGCCTGCAGGCGGCCTGGTAGGCCGCCTTGGATTTTTCCGTGGATTGTGTATCGGTCCGGTCAGGCATGGCGACATGATAGGCCGCCGGAACCGTCCTGCAACCCCCATCTGGACCCCCCTGGGGACCGCGCCGGGCGGCGGCTGCGCGTCGCGGAGGCCCGATTTCAGTCCTGGTACGCCGACCCTCACCGGGACGTGCGGCACGGGATTTGCTAACCTGTAGCCAATCAGGTCGGGCCACGAGGTGGCCCACACACGCTGGTATGCACAGGAAGGATGGCGGACCATGGACCTTTCCACCACGTACATGGGACTGAGCCTGAAGAACCCGCTGGTCGCCTCGGCCGGACCGCTGACCGCGGAAATCGGAACGATCCGCCAGCTCGAGGACGCGGGAGCGGGCGCGGTCGTGCTGCACTCGCTGTTCGAGGAGCAGCTCAGCCACGAAGCGGAGGAACTCGAGCATCACCTCACGCATGGGGCGGAGAGCTTCGCCGAGGCGGTCACCTATTTCCCCCAGGCCGGCGCGTACAAGCTGGGGCCTGACGAGTACCTGGAGCACGTCGCCAAGGCCAAGGCGGCCGTTGGCATCCCGGTCATCGGCAGCCTCAACGGCGCCTCGGTCGGTGGATGGACCGAGTATGCCAGGCGGATCGAAGAGGCCGGCGCCGACGCCCTGGAGCTGAACGTCTACTTCGTCGCGACCGACCCGAGCCTGACCTCGTCGCAGGTCGAAGACCGCTACGTGGACATCCTCAAGGCGGTCAAGAAGGCGGTCCGCGTCCCGGTGGCGATCAAGCTGGGGCCGTTCTTCAGCGCCATGGCCTCGATGGCCCAGCGACTGGACCAGGCCGGTGCTGACGCCCTGGTGCTGTTCAACCGGTTCTATCAACCGGACATCGACCTGGACCAACTCGAAGTGGTTCCCAACGTGGTGCTGAGTGGGCCGTATGAGATGCGGCTGCCGCTTCGCTGGATGGCGATTCTGTACGGCCGGGTGAAGGCGAGCCTGGCCGCCGCCCGTGGGATCGCCAGCGCACACGACGTACTGAAGATGCTGATGGCCGGCGCGGACGTGACGCAGATGCTGTCGGTGCTGCTGCGTAAAGGCCCCGGCGAGGTGTCGGGCATCCTCGAGGGCATGAAGGCCTGGATGGAAGAGCACGAGTACGAATCCGTCCAGCAGATGAAAGGCAGCATGAGCCAGAAATCGTGCGCCGAGCCCGCCGCCTTCGAGCGGGCCAACTACATGAAGACGCTTCAGAGCTACGTCTGAAACGGCAAAACGTCAAAACACAAGCAAGCCGAAAGGCGAGACGGAAATGGCGCCTTCAGTGGGCTTGCTCTGCGCCACCATCGTTTGTTGCATCTCCGGGCTTTCAGCGGTCCAATAGGGCCGTCGGATCAACCGCACGGGAAAGCACGTTTCATGGGCGCAGAGCCGCGACACAGCGAGCCGATGGGGCGCCTCGGGCCGCCGTTGCTCAGCGTTTCGGCGGTAACGGCCATGGTCAAGAGCGCCCTGGCCGAGCACCTGCCGGGCACTCTGCACGTCGTGGGGCAGATCAGCAACTTCAAGCGCCACAGCAGCGGGCATCTGTACCTGACGCTGAAGGACGACGCCAGCGAGCTGGCCTGCGTCATGTGGCGCTCGGCCGCGGCGAAGCTGGCCTTCTCGCCGACGGACGGCCTGGAAGTGATCGCCACCGGGTACGTGGACGTTTTCGATCGGGCCGGCCGGTATCAGCTTTACGTCCGCAAGCTCGAGCCGCGGGGCGTCGGGGCCCTGGAACTGGCCTTCCGGCAGTTGCGGGACAAGCTGTCCAGCGAGGGGCTGTTTGACACGCAGCACAAGAAACCACTGCCGCCTCATCCGGAGCGGATCGCGGTGGTCACGTCGCCGACCGGGGCGGCTGTCCGCGACATCCTGCAAACGCTGGAGCGGCGCTACGCGTGCGCGGCGGTGCTGCTGTACCCGGTGGCGGTGCAGGGCCCGACGGCCGCCGAGCAGATCGCGGCCGCGATCGCATCGCTGAACCGGCGTCGAGAGGCTCTGGGTGGAATCGACGTCATGATCGTGGGGCGTGGCGGCGGGTCGCTCGAAGACCTGTGGGCATTCAACGAGGAGGCGGTGGCCCGGGCGATCTTTGCGAGCCGCATTCCGGTCATCAGCGCGGTCGGACACGAGGTGGACGTGACCATCGCCGACCTGGTGGCCGACGTGCGGGCGGCCACGCCAACGGCGGCGGCCGAGCTGGCGGTCCCGGACGCGGAGGAACTGCTGCTGACCATTGATCGGCACGGCGCCCTGCTGGGGCGCGTGATGCGGCACCGGTTCGAGCTGGGGCGGGCGGACCTGGCCGGTTTGCTTCGGCGAAAGACGTTTGCCGACCCGCTGGCGCCCGTGCACCAGCGGGAACTGGTCATCGACGAGCTGTGCTCACGGATGCCGCGCGCGCTGCTCCATCGCATTCACCGGTCACATCGGCGGATTCGGCACTGCGACGGGATGTTGCAGAGGATTCAGCCGCAGACGTATCTCCTGCGGCTGGAGCGCGAACTCGCCCGGCGGCAGCAGCGGCTGAGCCAGGCGATGTCGCAACGCCTGACCAGCGGTGAACGGAGACTGGCCGGTGCCGTCGCCGCCTTATCGTCGGTTCGGCCGGCCCCTCGCCTGGAGCGGAGCCGCGACCGCCTGGCTCACGTGCAGCGGCGGCTCGCTGAGGGCATACGACACCGATTCAGCACGCTTCGCGTTCGACTGGCCGGCGAAACCGCCCGTTTGTCCGCTTTGAGCTATCGCAGTACACTGAACCGTGGGTTCACCATCACGCGGACCAAGCGTGGGCGGCGGGTCGTGCGGAGCGTGAAGGAGGTGGCCGACGGCACGCGCCTGCTGACCGAGACGACGGACGGGGAGTTCGAGAGCGAAGTGGTCAACCTCAGGCAACTGGAACTGTTCGAGTAATCATCATGGCCCAGAAGCAACCCTCGTTTGAAGAGGCCCTCAAGGAACTGGAAGCGCTGGCCGATCGGATCGAGCGCGGCGAGATCGGCCTGGAGGACTCGATCAAGCAATACGAGCACGGGATGAAGCTCGTGGCCCACTGCCGCAAGATCCTGACCCGGGCGGAGCAGCGGATCGAGCAGCTTCAGCCGGACCGGGGCGGGGACGAGGAAACCTCCGGCAAGACCGAGGCGACCGACGAGGCCGAGGGATAGGACAACAGCGTGGGTATGAGACGTACGACGTATTCGCTGCGGCTGTCTGAACCGCGAGGGCGGGGGCGAATGGGGCGCCTCGCCACCGCCTTATGGTGCGCGATCGCGGGCTGTCTTCTGTGTGTCGTGGCCGGATGCGAGAAGGACTCCGGGCTGGAGGCGGCCGCCGAGCCGCAACCGCCCGGCCCGACGCCCAACATCGTCTTCGTGATGATCGACACGCTGCGGGCCGACAGCATGGGCATCTATTTCAACAACGAGGGGCACACGCCGAACCAGGACGCCCTGGCGTTGGAAGGTGTCACCTTCGAGCGGGCCATCACGCAGGCACCGTGGACGCAGCCGGCGATCGCGTCGCTGTTCTGCTCGCGTTATCCCGGCGTGCACAAGGTGCTGGACTATGCGACTGCGTTCCGGGCGACTCACGAGGGGCAGCCGAAGGTGGCGGTCTTCGACGAGTCGTTCCCGACGATCGCCGAGGCGCTGCGCGAGCGGGGCTACGTGACGGCCGGCTTCGTGGCGAACCCCTACATCGTCGAGGAGTTCGGTTTCGCCCAGGGGTTCGACCACTTCGACACGTCGTTTGCCAACAACCTGACGCCGGGCAACGTGGTCAACGATGCCGCCTTCGCCTGGCTGCGGCAGCGGGACCCGAACAAGCCGTTCTTCGTTTACCTGCATTACATGGACTGTCACGGTCCGTACGACGCCGGGCCCGAGTTTCTCGATCCGCTGCTGGCCCGGGTCGAGCAGATGCCGCGCAAGCGCGTTCTGAACGATCGGGAGTTCAAAGAGCTCAATTACCTCAAGAACCAGTTGCCCACGGTCCACGACAACCCGGACCTCCATCGCCGGTTGTTCCGCTTTCAGGAATACTGGGCCGCCCGCTACAACGCGGGCGTCCGACAGATGGACTATTACATCGGGCAGCTACGGGCCGGCCTGACGGAGATGGGCCTGTGGGACGACGCCTACGTGATGCTCACCGCCGACCACGGCGAGGCGTTGTGCGAGCACGGCCTTTGGGAGCACGGCTGGAGCACCCACCACACCGACCTGCATGTGCCGCTGATCTTGCGCTGGCCGGGCGTGCTGCCGGCCGGCAAGCGGGTGCTCCAGACCATCCGGCTGATCGACGTGCTGCCGACGCTGGTGGAGCAACTCCGCCTGCCCACTCCGCCCGGGATGCAGGGAGCTTCTCTGTCGCCGTACATCGCCGGGCGCCCGCCGTCGAACCCGGTGATCGCGTTTGCCGAGGGCGTCAAGCTGGGCGGCGAGCAGAAGGCGGTCTACGTGGGCGACTGGAAGCTCATCAAGTTCGTCACCAGCAACACTGTCCAGCTCTACAACATCGCCCAGGACCCGCTGGAACAGAACAACCTGGCCGGACAGCAGCAGATACGGGTCAGGAATCTCCTGACGATCCTGGAAAGCCAGGTTTCCCTGAACGCCCGGCTGGCGGCCGGTTTCGAGGCCGAGCAAGTCCCGCTGAGTCCGGAGCGACGCCGGCAACTCGAAATACTCGGGTACCTTCAGGGTTCGAGCCCCTGAGCGCCGGGTTCGGACGGCCATCATCGGCTGCGGTCGATCTATAAACCGCCGAAACGGTCGGCGTAGCTCTGGCGGTCACCCCACTCCGGCCGAAGGATCGAGTAGAGGTCCACGTCCAGGTACCGCCCAGCGAGATAGGCGAACCCGCGCAAGGTGCCCTCCCGCGTCATGCCCGCGCCTTCCAGCACGCGCTGCGAGGCGACGTTCTCCACCCGGCAATGGGCCTGGATGCGGTGCACTTGCTGGGCGCTGAACAGCCGGTCGATGAGGAGCCTGGCGGCCTGCGTGGCGTACCCGCGGCGCCGGTGGTCCGGGTTGATCCCGAAGCCGATCTCGCGGCAATCACACGTCGGCAGGCGAAGCGGCGCGCTGAAGGCGATGTGTCCGAGGGGCGTTTCCCGGTCCGTGCCAAGCGTGTCGGCCGAGACGATCAGGAACTCGCCGAGCTTGTCGTAGTTGGGTTTCTTGGCCACGCGCTTGGCTACTTCCTGGGAGCGCGTGGGCCAACGGCCGGCAGCGCCCTCGATGAAGGCCGGGTCGTTCCACCAGGAAGTGAGCAACTCGACGTCGCGCGGCTCGACCGGGCGCAGGGCCACATTCTTCCCACGGAGCATACCTCCACTCTGCCGCGCCGCCGTCAGAGCGTCAAGTGTGGCCGATAGGCGCCCCTACCGCGACCGACCTTGACACCGTCGGGCCACCTTTCTGTAATCCGGACATGCGATCTTCGTCTCTCGGTCAGCCGGTAAGCGTGGTCATGTTCTACCGCGGCGGACTGCCCCACGACCGGGAGGCGATTGCCCGAGCGGTGTCCGCCGCACTCGAGCAGGACCATCAGCCGGTCGAGCTGATTCTGGTCGACGATCGCGGCTCGGCGGCGACTCTCGACTTCCTGCCCGATTCGTTGCGCTCCGATCGGCGCATCCTGCATCTGCCAGGAGGCTATCCGAGCCGGGCGGCCGCCTTGAACGCGGCAATCGAACGAGCGGGCGGCGCCTACCTGCTGCTGACCGACGGACAACTCGGCTCGGTCATTCTGCGGCGCTCGGCCGTTCGCGCCATGGTCATGGCTGCGCGCCGCCATGACCGAGTCGGAATGGTGTACGCCGATTACGCCCGGATCGATCCCGCGGACCACACAGCCGACGTGCACCTGCTGGACCACCACGCCGGGCGCCTGCGCGACACGACGGATTACGGCCCCATGCGGCTCTTTCCGACCCAAGTGCTGCGGGAGATCGGGGGATTCGACGAGTCGTATGCGACGGCCGATCTGTACGACCTTCGCCTGCGGATCGGCGAGCGGCACGAGGTGATCCACGTGGCCAACCGCCGCGACGGAGCCCTGTACGCGGTCTCCGCACCGCCCGGCAAGCACAACGTGTTCGACTACCTGTTGGCCGATCGGCCGGCCCAGTTGGAGTTCGAGCGGGCGCTCACCGATCACCTGAAACGGACCGGGGCCTATCTTGCGCCGGGCGCCGGCATTTGCGAGGTTGCGCCCTGGGGTACACAGAAGCCCGGGAGCGACCGCTGCATCGCCAGTGTCGTCATCCCGGTGAACCATCGGCCTGAATTCATCGGCAGCGCCATCGAAAGCGTGCAGGCCCAGACGGTGCGGGACATCGAGGCAATAGTGGTGGTCAACGGCGGGCCGGACGACCCGACCATCCGGGCCGTCAGGCGTTATCAGGAGGCCGGCGACCGGCACAACCCTGCGGCGCCGCCGGTTCGGCTGCTCGTTCTGGATGTCAACAACATCGGGCTTTCCCTCAACGCCGGCATCGAGGCGGCGGCCGGAGCGTATTACGTGCAGCTCGACTCCGACGATCGGCTCAAGCCGGACGCGGTGGAGCGAATGCTCGCGGTCTTCGAGTCGGACCGGCGGATAGGGATGGTGATCGGATCGTACGAGGTCTGGGACCTGGACCCGGAAACACGGAGGATCGCCCGCAATCCTGACATCTCCGTCGTCCGGCACGAGGAGTGGACCGACGACAACGGCCGAAACAACCTGCTGCGCATCAACGGAGCGGGCGCGCCGCGAGCGGCCTACACCCGGGTTATTCGGGAGATCGGCGGCTTCGGCCTCAACGACGTGCCGTACTGCCGCAACTACGGCGAGGACTATGATCTGGTCCTGCGGATCAGCGAGCGCTACCGGATCGGCCGGGTGACCGAGCCGATCTACGAGGTCATCCGCCATCCCGGCGGTACCGACCACAGCATCGACCAGGCCACGATCGACCGCAACGACGAGGCCAAGGACCACATGCGCCTCGAAGCCCTGCGCCGCCGTCAGGTGGGCAACCGATCACGGTAGCCGGCCACGTCAACCGGGGCACGGCACCGCTTCGACCTCGGAGACGAAGGCCTCGGCGAAGTCCATCAACGTTGGGAAAACGTGAGGCGATGCGGGCAGCCACCCCTTCTTGAGCACGTCCAGCGAATCCTCGTCAGATGCGTCGGCCGGTTCACCGATGCATTCCGCGTTGCGATTGGCGGCAACTGTGAGGCGAGCGATAAGTGCCAGAAGTTCCTCCGAGGCATTGTCGACCGTCGTGTTGCAGATTTCGTCGGCCCGGGCCCCCTCGAGCTGGGCGGTCTCAGCCACGTAATCTTCGAGCGTCGGGCCCAACGTCGGGTCCTGATCGTATTGCCCCTTGAGCACGATGAGCACGGTCTCCTCCTGGGGGCGGCTTCCTTCTCCGAGGCAGCCAACAGCCTGTTCGGACGCGTCGGCGATCGCGATTAGGTCAGCGTCCAGTTGGGGATCTCCGCCCTGGAACTGGACGTCGGGGAACGGGTCGTCACCGCCAGCGCCGTCGCCACCGCCGCCCGATGGGGCGGCACAGCCGCCAAGCAGCAAAGCCATACACAGAGCCGTCACCCACGGCCATCGTCCAATCTCTATTGCTCGTGTCATCCTGAACTCCCGGGTTGTACGCGGCATCGCGGGCAACAGTTTGCCGCGACTTTCCGATCCGTGCAAGAAGGGAGGCCCGGAAACGATGGTGGCGCGGCCCAGCATCCAAGTAGGCCCGCCAAGCCTCGCCCGGGCGTAGGGACCCGCCGGTCCGCCAGAGGCCGGCTTACGGTGAGGTGATTGCCGTCGGCGGGTCGGCCGAGAGAACCTCGATCTCCAGACGGCCGATGATCTTGATCAGCCCGAAGGCCATGTCCGCGAGCGACGAGTCCTTCAGGGAGGACGTCGCCACCGCGATGTGCGTCGGGTTGCAGTCGGACTCCCGCTGGGCGGCGTCGAAGTCAACCCACTGTCCACCAAGGTGAAACTGGGTCCACATGTGGAACCCGAACGTGTCGGCCGTCCCGGCGAACCAGGGCACGTAGACCAGCCCGATGACCACCCGCGACGGTATGCGGTGCACCCTGCCCAGGGCGGCCAACAGCACCCCGTGTTCGCTGCAATCGCCCTCCTTGTTGCGGCAGACCTCGCTGGCGCTGGCGAAGCCGATGTTGAGGTTCTTCTCCTCGATGACCTCGGTGACGTAGCAGCGAAGCCGATCGGCGATCTGGTAGGGCGTCTTCGCGTCACCGGCCGCCGTCTTGGCCATGGCGATCACTTCCGGGTCATCGCTGTTGATCCAGATGTTGGGCTCCAGATACGGAGCGAGATCCGCACTGGGCTCCGACAGCCTGGCACTCTGCAGGGCCTTGTGGTCCTGGCGGGTGACCACCAGTTGAATCGAGTTGTCTTTGCCTCGGCGTGGCTTCTGCATGCCGGTCGTGGGCAGGTCCGGTATGGGCTCCTCCTCACCGGTGACCCGCAGGCGGAACTCGAGGCGCCGGGCCGCGGCCCGGTCGATCTTCCGGCCGGCCGGAACCATGGTATTGACGAAGAACTCGGGAGCGGGGGCCTGGCGCGTCGCGGTCTCCTTGTCCGACAGAATCAACTCGATGGAGCCCAGCCCCATCATGTCCATCTCCATCTTGATAAGCCGGCCGTCTGCGTCCATCCAGGAGACCTGATCCAGCGCCCCCATCGGCGAGATCACCGTGCTGTTGACCCGCGTGCCAGCCACGCTCCGGCCCAGCAGGTCGATGGTCTCGCACTTCCCGACCGCGACCCTGGTCGTGACCGGCTGACTCTGCACCAGCGAGGGAGCGTAGGTGAGCAGTTCATACGTGGTCCCCTCTTCGAGTCCCCGGCGCAACTGCTCGGCGTACGCCCCCCAGGACAGAACGACGCCCTCGGGCAGCGTGTAGGTCTGCTCCAGGGTCATGCCCCCCTGCGTGGTTTCGACGTGGACCTTTGAGCCGGTGAAACGCCCCCGGTAGACGACGTCCATGACGGCCACCTTCATGGCGCTTTCGAAGGAGAGCGGCTTGCCCGCGACGGTCTCCTCGGACGATTCCATGGTGGACAGCTCGATATCCTGCCCGGCCCGGCCAAGACGGAACGTCATGATCATGCGAGTCGTGACCACGTCGTCCTGACGCGACATGGTCTGGTGGGCATACCCCGCCTTCTGTCCCGCGAACAGGATGACCATCCATTCGTCGGAAAACAGCCCGCGTGGCGGGTCAGCGGAGTCGATCGTACCGGCCGGTGAAGCCTGCGGGAGCAGCAGGACCCCGACCAGGACCCCGACCAGCCCACAGACCAGCCATCGCTTTGTCAGACCCACGGGGATGCGCATCCGAAACCTCCTCTCGGCCAGAGACGGCTCCATGGTAGCGGGCAACGAGGCGGCGAGACAACAGCGCTCACGAGGGACAGGTCGGCAGAACGCGCAGGAGCGTGTGATCAGGGCGACGCCGACGGCCGCCGGCTACCGGGCAAACAGATCGCGGAACCACTGGCCCGTGGTCCGACGCCCCAGCTCGGCAATCGCGTCGGTGAGCGGGATGTCCTTGGGGCAGACCTGGACGCAGTTCTGGGCGTTGCCGCAGTCGGCGATGCCGCCCACGCCCATCAGGGCGTGCAGCCGGTCCTGCTTGAAGAACTTGCCCGTGGGGTGCGAATTGTGCAGGTTGGCCTGCCCCAGCGGGGCCGGCCCGACGAACTCCGAATCCTGGTGGTATTGCGGGCAGACCTCCATGCAACATCCACAGGTCATGCACCGGGAGAAGATGTAGCGCACGGCCTGTTCGCCCGGCCCGATCAAGGGGGCATGGAGGTGGACGTCCTGGGTGTGGTCCAGGGGGATCCAGGCCTTGACCTTCATCAAGGCGTTGAACATCTTGCAGCGGTCCACGAGCAGATCCCGGACCGCCGGGAACTTGGTGAGCGGCTCGAGGACGATGGGTTGGTCCAGGTCGTCGATCAGGGTGGCGCACGCCTGGCGGGGTGTGCCGTTGATCAGCATCGAGCAGGCCCCACAGACCTCCTCCATACAATTGCTGTCCCACACCACCGGCGCGACCTTCTTGCCGGCCGCGTTGACCGGATGCTCCCGCAGGTACATCAGGGCCGACACCACGTTGTGGGCGGGCGCGTACGGCATCTTGAACTCTTCCCAGTAGGGCCGGGCGTCGGGCCCGTCCTGCCGCCTGATCCTGAAATGAATCTCATTGGCCATAATTCGATCCTACCGACCGGTCGCAGGCCGGTCTTGAGCCGGCTTACCACCTAGCGGTAGTCCCTGGGTTTTTCCGGGGCAAGTATGGACGCATCGAACGGCTTGTAGTCGATCCGCGGTCCGTCCTCGGTGTGCGTCGCGACGGTCAGCTTCATCCACTCCTTGTTGTTGGCCTTCCACTCGGCCCTGTACTCTTCGTACTCCGGGTCCCCTTCGAACTTGCCCTCGGGGACCTTGAGTTCGAACTCGGCCTTGTAGTGCGATCCGCGGCACTCGTCCCGCAGGCGGGCGCCCTTGGCGATCACCTCGGCCAACACGATCATGTCCTGGACCTGCCGGGCCCAGGACAGCGACTGATTGTTCCAGGTTCCCTGGTCGTCCAGGTGGATGTTCCTGGAACGCTCCTTGAGTTCCTTAATCGTCACCAGGGCCTTGTCCAGCCCGGCGTTGCTCCGCTCGACGAAGACGTGCTCCCGCATGGCCTCGCCGAGTTCCCGGTGCAGGGCGAACGGGTTCTCGGTGCCGTTGGGGCTGAGCAGCTCCTGGTTGATGACCTCCTGTCGAGTGCGCTCGCTCTCGAAGTACTTCTCGTCCAGGTCGGCGGCGCTCTTCTTGAGGCTCTTGAGGTAGGCGGCGGCCGCGGCACCGGCGATCTGGCCGCTGAACGTGGCGCTGAGCAGCGAGTTGGCTCCCAGGCGGTTGGCGCCGTGGTAGCCGCTGTCGCACTCCCCGCAGGCGTACAGACCGGGAATGGTGGTGACGTGGTTGCGCGGGTGGACCTTCTGCATACCGCCGGTCTGCTCGTCCTTGGCATAGTCCACCAGCACGCCGCCCATCGAATAGTGCGTGGCCGGGAAGATCTTCATCGGACCGGTGTAGGGGTCTTCCCCCGAGAAGGTGGTGTACATCTCCAGGATGCCGCCCAGCCTCTGCTCCAGAAACTCGCGGGGATGGTGCGACAGGTCCAGGTAAACCACGTCCTGCCCGTTCAGGCCCAGGCCCATGTGGCGGGTCACCCGCACGATGGCCCGCGAGGCCACGTCCCTGGGCACGGTGTTGCCATAGGTCGGGTACCAGTCTTCGAGGAAGTAGAAGCGCTCCTCCTGGGGAATCTCTCGCGGCTCTCGCGTATCGCCCTTCTCGCTCGGGACCCAAATCCGCCCGCCCTCGCCGCGGCAGGCCTCGGACATGAGCCGGTTCTTGTCGTGGCCCTTCATGGCCGTCGGATGGAACTGGACGAACTCGCCGTTGGCGAACTTGGCCCCCTGCTGGTAGACCCGGGCGGCGGCCGCACCCGTCGAGTTCGTGGACATGGTGGACTGGCCGTAGATCAACCCCAGACCACCCGTGGCCAGGATCACGGCATCGCTGCGGAAGGCATGAACCTAG
>Ga0307380_10002394_pt1 | contig 26748 bp, 24 predicted proteins | sample UN3MG_FD_202239 | JGI IMG/M metagenome (GOLD analysis project Ga0307380, IMG submission 202239) | Soil microbial communities from Risofladan, Vaasa, Finland - UN-3 | ecosystem: Environmental > Terrestrial > Soil > Coastal area > Acid sulfate soil | place: Finland: Risofladan, Vaasa | collected... | reverse complement strand
ACGGCACGGACACGGTGTACAGCGTCAACACGCAGTACGGCGGGAACACGATCGGGCTGAAGAAACTGGCGCTTCGGCTGACGATCCGCAAGGCCGACCGTGAGGGATGGTTGGCGGAACACATGTTCCTGATGGGGGTGCGGGGCCCCGGCGGCCGGAAAACCTATTTCGCCGGCGCCTTTCCGAGCGCCTGCGGGAAGACCTCGACCGCCATGCTGCCGGGCGAAACGATCCTCGGCGACGACATCGCGTATTTCCGCGTCCTCGCAGGCGAGGTGCGGGCCGCCAATGCCGAGGCTGGCATCTTCGGCATCATCCAGAACGTCAACGCGAAGGACGACCCTTTGATCCACGACGTCCTGACGAAGCCCGGCGAGGTGATCTTCTCGAACGTGCTCGTCAAGGACGGCCGGCCGTACTGGCTCGGCATGGGCGGGGAACTCCCGAAGGAAGGCGAGAACTTCTCCGGCGCCTGGCGCGAGGGCAAAAAGGACGACGAGGGGAAACCGATCCCGGCGGCGCACAAGAACGCCCGCTATACGGTGCGGCTGGAGGCACTGGCAAACTGCGACCCGGAACTGGAATCCGTGCGGGGCGTGCCGCTCAGCGGCGTCATGTACGGCGGGCGCGACGGGCACGCCTATGTACCCGTTCAGCAGGGGTTCGACTGGGACCATGGCATCATCGCGTACGGTGCGTCGCTGGAGACCGAGACGACCTTCGCCACCGTCGGCCAGGAAGGTGTTCCGGAGATCAACCTGATGAGCATCCAGGACTTCGTTGCGATCCCGCTCGGGAAGTACGTGCGGAACAACCTGGAGTTCGGCCGGAAGGCCAGGAAGCCGCCGCTCGTGTTCGGCGTGAACTATTTTCTGCGCGACAAGGCCGGGAAGTTCACGAACGGCGTGCGCGACAAGCACGTGTGGCTGAAATGGATGGAACTGCGGGTCCACAGCGACGTGGGCGCGATCCGCGCGCCGACGGGCTGGATTCCGAAGTACGAGGACCTCGCGACGCTCTTTCGCGAGGTGCTGGGCGCCGCCTACTCGCGGGAGGACTATGTCAAGCAGTTCACGATCCGCGTGCCGGAGAACCTGGCGAAACTCCAGCGCGTCGAGAAGTTCCACCGGACGCAGGTGGCGGATGTGCCGCCGGTGCTCTTCGAGGTGCTGGCCGAGCAGCGCCGGCGCCTGGAGGTTTGCGCCGCCAAGGGCGACTACGTCTCGCCGTTTGACCTTTAGAGCCTATCCCCAATATTCCGCCTGGCTTCGGTTGGCTGCGCCGCCGGCCGGCGCCCATCCGTACTGCAAGGCCCCTTATGGAGGCCTTTCCAGGGCGCGGCATTCTGTACCCGCGACGTTGGCACCAACCCCTATCTTGCTTCGCGCATGCCCCATGCGTATTATGCGCATTTGATGAAGCGGCGCCGAGTCATCCTGGTTGTGTGCGCGGCTGTGGTCGTGCTGGTGATTGTGGTCTATGTCTTCTGGGGTTCGTGGGGGGACTGGACGGCCGAGACAGTCCCGCCGGCCCCGGCGGGGGATGGCGAGGTCGAGATCCGTGTTATGAGTTTCAACATCCTCTCGAACGCCAAGTGGGAGCGTCATGTGGGGGCGTGGGAGGATCGCAGGGACTCGGTTGCCGCCTGCATCCGCAACTTCGGGCCGCATCTCCTGGGCATGCAGGAGGTGATGCCGGATCAGGCGCGGGACCTGCAGCGGCTTCTGCCCAAGTACGATTTGGTGGGTGTCGGCCGACTGGACGGGAAACAGAAGGGTGAGCAGACCGCCATCTACTTCCGACGCGATCTGTTCGAGAAACTCGACGAAGGGCACTTTTGGCTGAGTGAAACGCCCGAGGAGCCTGGAAGCCAGGATTGGTTCAGCGTCGTGCCGCGCACGGTCTCATGGGTCAGGCTTCGCTATCGCCCGAGGCCGGAGGTCGTCCTCTACCACTTCAACACACATCTGGACCCCGTTTCGGGATATGCCCGGGTGCAGTCGGCGGCACTGCTGCGGGAGCGGATCAAGACGATCGCCGACTCGGCGCCGATTGTCGTGACGGGCGACTTCAACACCGACGCCGGCAAGACGACTTACCGGAGACTTTTGGGCGAGGAAGGCGAGCCGCTGCGCCTCATCGACAGTTATCGCTCCGTGCATCCTGAGAAAGATGGCAACGAGGGCACCTACCACGTGCCGGGGGGCCTTCGGCTGCGGCGTCGGATCGATTGGATCCTGCACACGGAGCATTTCCGCGCGGTCGATGCGGGCATCGAGACCGGCAAGTTCCTAGGCCGCTGGCCCTCTGACCACTGTGCCGTGACGGCCATCCTTCGATATGATGTCGGCGAGCGGGAGTGACCGGGCGAGCCCGTGCGCCGGCGCCTGGAGGTTTGCGCCGCCAAGGGCGACTACGTCTCGCCGTTCGACCTTTAAGCGAAAAGGGCGCAGGCACACTCCATTGCCCGCGCCCTCAAGCAGCCCACGAAACATCCGGCCCTGTCCGCGCTACGGTTCTTTCTTTGCCTGGCCGCCCGCTTCCTTGCGCGAGCCTTTCACCTTGCCGAGGTACTCCGGCAGGTCGAGGCCGACGAGTTGCGCCAGTTGGTGCATCGGCGGCAGGACGCCGACGAGCCGCTGACCGAGGTTCGCCAGGCCGCCGTCCTTGCCGCCGCCGTCCCAGACGATGATCTTTTCGAGCGGCAGGTTCTGGATGGCCTGGGCCTGGACGGCCGCGACCTTTTCGAGTTTCTCGATGATCAGCAGTGCCGCTGCCGCCTGCGGGTCCTTGGCGGCGCCTTCGACGAGGGAGCGGTAGCCGTCGGCCTTGGCCTGGAGGACGGCGAGGGTTCCTTCGGCCTCGGCTTTCATTTTGAGGAGGATGGCGTTGGCTTCGCCGGCGGCGACGAGTTCGCGTTTTTGTTTTTCGGCGTCGGACTGGATGACGATCTGCCGGCGGTCGGCCTCGGCCGGGACGATGCGCTCCGCCTTGAAGCGCGACTCCTCGCGTTTGGCGCGGGCCTCTTCGGCCTCGCGCTGGGCCTGCTGCTCGGCGACGCGGATGGCGCCGTCCGCCTCGCGGCCAGCCGATTCGGCTTTCTGGCGGGCTTGCTGCTCGGCGACGTTCTGGGAGGCCACATAGGCGGCCTTCTTGGCGTTGGCCTGGGTTTCGGTGTTGACGGCCTCGGCGTCGAGGTCGGCGACTTGCATACGGCGGTCGCGGTCGGCGGACACTTCACCGATGACGGCGCTGGCGTTGGCGGCGGCGACGGCCTTGCGCATGTCTCGCTGACGCTCGGCCACACCCGTTTTGCCAAGACGTTCCTGCTCGGAGACGTCGATTTCGGCCTGGTTAATGACCTCGGCGGCGGCCTTGCGGCCGATGGCCTCGATGTAGCCCGATTCGTCCGTGATGTCCTTGATGTTGACGTTGATGACCGCCAGGCCGATCTTCTCCAGTTCCGTCGAGACGGCGTCGTTGACCTTGGCCATGAACGCCTGGCGGTCGCGGTTGATCTCCTCGATCTTCATGGTGGCGATGACGGCACGCATCTGCCCCAGGATGATGTCCTCGGCCTGGCGCTCGACCTCCGGTCGGCCCATGCCGAGGAGGCGCACCGCCGCGTTTATCATCAGGCCGGACTCCGTGCTGATCGCGGCCGTGACGGTCGTCGGCACCGAGACACGGATGTTTTCCTGCGAGAGGGCGCTCTTGAGGTCGATCGGCACACAGAACGGTTCCAGGTCCAGATACTGGCAGGCCTGGATGAGGGGCCAGACGAGCGACGCCCCGCCGTGGATGCACTTGGCGGCCCCTCGGCCGGTCTTGCCATAGATCACGAGGATCTTGTTCGACGGGCACCGCCGATAGATCCGCGCGATGAAGATGAGCAGGGCGAAGGCGGCGATCACCAGCAGGATAATCAGAAAGATCTCGGTGGGGAAACCTTTCAGCGGTTGCTGCATGAGGAGCGTCAGCAGGCGGGTCATGCGCGTGTCTCCTTCCTCGCTATTCCTCTGTGGCTTCTTCGACTTCGATCGTGGACGGGTCCAGCATCCGGCAGACGCGGACGGGCGTGCCGGCCTTCAGAACCTTGCGGTCGACGCTTCGAGCGTCGACGAAACTGACGGTGCCGCTGACGACGGTGCGGACCTTGCCCGTGCCGTCGGCGGGGATGTCCATGTAAACGGTTCCTCGCTCGCCGACGGCCGTCGCCAGTTGGCGCGTCCCCGTTTCCTGCATGCGTCGCATGAGGTAAAAAAGCAGGGCGATGACGAACATGCCGGCGAACGCCCACGCCAGACTGTAAAGGAGCGCCTGGGGCAGGGCGATGCCGTTGTACATATACAGGGCGCCCGCCCAGCCAAACATCATTCCTCCTGTAACGATGGAGCGGAGCGAAAGGAGTCTGAAACTGCCGGCCGTGTCGGCGGCGTCGACGGCGGCCTCATGGCCTTCGGCCCCGCCGTGGTCGAAGTCGCCGTGGCCGACATCCGCGGCGTCCACGTCCATGTCGGTGTCGACGTCGGCGTCGATGTCCGTATCCACGTCGACGTCGCCGCCGGTGTCGATGTCGCTTTCGCCGCCGGCCAGGCCGATGATCGTCATGATGAACTGCCAGAGGAACAGGGCGCTGAACAAGGCGGCGATGCCGAAAAAGACCTGATTCGCTGTGGATAGCGCACTAAACCAGTCAAACATGGCGCGCCTCCCATACCAGAGGACGTGAACTCGGCTGATGCGTCGCCCGGCCGCCGATCCCCCCGTCCCGTGTGGGGCCGAAACCGGATACCCGGAATCATAGACACACCTTCCGACCCACGCAATCTTATTTCCGGCCGGTTTTCGCCGGCCTGTAATTATAACGCGAGACAGGGCAGGCTTATTCGCGCCTTTCCGAAACGTGCCCATTTTCGGCGGCCGCTTGCTCCTGACGCCTCGGGCCCGTACATTGGTGGCCGGCGGAGAAAGTCTGTTGCGGACTGCCGATGTTCCGCCCGCGATTGCGAAGGAGGTTGCATGCCGGACGTGCGGATGGACGTCGTCGCCATCGGAAGCCTGGCGAAGAACAAGTATTGGAAGGAAAAGGTTCCCGCCCGGGAGGAGTATGCGACGGCGACGCTCATCCGCGCGGGCAAAATGACGCTCCTGGTGGACCCCGGCTGGCCGGCCGAGGTCCTCCGGTCGGCACTCTTTTATCGCGCGGGCCTCGAGCCGGAGGCGGTGACGCACGTCTTTGTGACGCATTTCGACCCGGCCCACCGGCGCGGCCTCGGCCTCTTTGCGAAGGCCACGTGGTGGATGTACGAGGAGGAGATGCGCTACGCGGACGCCGAGTTGCCGGATGACGCGCCGGACCGGCAGGTTCTCGCGCGCCTGGAGGCGGCGCCGGAGCACTTCGCGCCGGGGGTGGATCTGTATCCGACGTTCGGCCACACGCCGGGCCACGCGTCGCTGCTGGTCTATTCGGCCGTCCAGAGCACGATCGTGGCGGGCGACGCGGTTCTGACGCGCGACCATTTCGAGCAGGGCGACCTGGGCGAGCCGCCGTGGGACCTCGCGAAAGCGAAGGAATCGTTCCAGGAAATCCTCCAGATCGCGGACGCCCTCGTGCCCGGCCACGACAACCTGTTTCTGTGCCGGACGGGCGGGGGGTTGATCTGACGGCTTGAATCCCGCGCGGATCGTTCTACAATTGACACGGCAATGAAGAGCGAGGAAGGCGGGTCGGGGCTGCGGGAGGGCTGCGAACCCGCTCGACAATTCGCCGGATCCATCCTTCCTGAGAGCACGCCGCGAACGGGCCGAAGGACCCGCACGGGGCGCGGGGGTCGGCCATGGTAGAGGTTCTGGCGGCGTATCCCTTCCATCTGGCGGCGATGGCGCTGCTCTTGTGCGCCTCGGCGTTCTTCTCGGGGTCCGAGACGGCCCTGTTCTATCTGTCGCGCGACCAACTGCGTCGGTTCCGCACTTCGGGAAACCCGCTGCGGTACCTTGCAGCGAGGCTGATGGACGATCCGCGGGGTGTGCTGGTGACGGTGCTGTTTGGGAACATGACGGCCAACGTGGGCTTTTTCGCGATGAGCGTGATGCTGGCCCACCAGATTGGCGATCGATTTCCGGGACAGGCGTGGGCGTGGCGGGTCGGCATCTTCGTCGTCGCGCCGCTGCTGGTGATCGTGTTCGGCGAGGTGACGCCGAAAAGCCTGGCCGCCACGAGGCCGGCGCGGATCGCGCCCTGGGTCAGCCTGCCCTTGACGTTTCTCGGTTGGGTGGTGCTGCCGCTCCGCTGGATCCTCGGCTACGCCGTGGTGGGCCCCCTGCAGCGTCTGATCACGGGGCGGCGGCCCGTCCCGCGCGCCCTGGTGACGACGGACGAGCTCCAGGCGATCGTCGAGGTGTCGGAGCGCGAGGGGGCCGTCTCGCGCGACGAAAGCGAGATGCTGACCGAAGTGCTGGAACTGGCGGAACTCAGGGTCCGCGAGGTCATGACGCCGCGCGTCGAAATCGTCGCCTGCGACGTCCAGACGCCGATGGCCCAAGTGCTGGACCTCTTTCGCCGGTCGCGCCACACGAAGATCGTGGTGTATGAGGGTGGGATTGACGAGGCCCGCGGCGTCGTGTACGCGAAGACGGCGTTCCTGAGCCCGGACCAGCCCCTCGCGACGCTCGTTCGCCCTGTGCACTACGTGCCGGAGACGAAAACGGTCGAGAGCCTCCTGAAGGAATTCCGGGCGAAGCGGATTCAGTTCGCGCTCGTGGTGGACGAGTACGGCGGGGTGGCGGGTCTGGTGACGCTCGAGGACTGCCTGGAGGAGATCGTCGGGGAGATCGAGGACGAGACGGACCGGCCGGGCCTGGAGCCCGTCCGCCGGCTCGGCCCCGCGGAGTACCTGCTGGCGGGGAACCTTTCGATCCGCTCGTGGGCGGACCTGTTTGACCAGGATCGGCCGGACGTCGGCGGCCGGTACTCGACCGTCGCGGGGTTCGTGACGAGTCTCCTGGGTCGCGTGCCCCGGCAGGGCGACACGGTGACGTGGAGGAACCTGGAGTTTACGGTGGAGGAGGTTCGCCGACGGCGCGTGATGCGCGTCCGCCTCCGCCTGCTTGACGTGGCCGGCGGCGCGCCGGCTGAGGAGCTAAACGCCTGATGGAAACGCTCCGGATGTTTCTCGTGCGGTTCGGGCCCTACCTGGCGGCGCTGGCCGGCATGCTGGTGGCGGCGGTGGCCAACGGCATGGAGACGGGCATCTACCGTCTGAACCGGATCCGTCTGCGCCTGCGGGCCGAAGCCGGCGACCGTCGCGCTCGTGCCCTGGTTGGTCTCCTGGGCGACGTGCGAGGTCTCATCATCGTCTGCCTGGTCGGCTGCAACGTCGGCATGTATGTGACAACGGCCTTCGTGACGACGCTCGTCGAGAGCGCCGGATGGGCCGAGAGCCCCGTCGGCGTCGAAGTGCTCGCGACGATGCTCCTCGCGCCGATCTTTTTCGTCTTCACCGACGTGACGCCCAAGAGCATTTTCACCTACGAGGCCGACCGCTGGATGTACCGGCTGGCGGGCCTGCTGCGCGGGGGGTACGTCGTGCTGCGGGCGGTCGGGCTGATGCCGGCGCTCAAGGGCACAAGCACGCTGGTGCTGCGGATCGCCCATGGCCGCGAGGGCGCCCGCGCCAACCCGTTCCATCCGCGGCAGCGCCTGCGGGCGTTCCTGCGCGAGGGCGCCGCCGAAGGCGTCATCACGGGGTACCAGGATGAACTCGTGGAGAAGGTGCTCGCGCTGCGCGAGCGGCAGGTGCGGGACGTGATGATCCCGCTGGCGCGCGTCACGGCCGTGGAGGCCGGCATCGACCGGGAGCGGTTCGTGGAGCAACTGCGCGCCCACTCCTACAGCCGCTTGCCCGTCTGGGAGGAACGGAAGGACCGCATCGTCGGCATCGTGCACATCAACGACGTCCTCGGCGCCGAAGTCGGGCCGTTCGACCTGGCGCGCGTGATGACGCGCCAACTGGTCGAGGTTCCTCCGGAGATGCCGGTCGGCCAGGCGATGTTCCGGATGCGGGCAGAGCGGGCCGCCATGGCCGTCGTCCGCAACCCTCGCGGCCGGGCGGTCGGCATCATCACGATCAAAGACCTCGTCGAGGAGATCGTGGGTGAACTGGCGGTCTGGTAGTCCGAGCCGTTGTCCCGGCCGCTTTTCTTCCGCCTCATCTCTCTTTTTGGTTTGAGCCGGGCCGCGCCGGCGCTATAATCCTGGCCTGCCTCTTGGTCTGAGGAGATGCGCGAATGCGTCTTGGCGTTCTAGCGGCCCTGGTAATCGGTCTCTCGGCGGCGTGGGCGTGGGCGGAACTGGCGCCGGAGGAAGAGATCCAAAATCCGCTCGGCCTGACGCAGGCCCAGCGGGAGATGATTCTTCAGGTGTTTCGCCGTCACGTCTTCGCTGAGCCGGCGGCGGCGCCCGACCCCGGCGCGCCGGGGCTCGGCGTCCGTCTCGAGCCGACCGTCCCCGGCGGGTTCTACCGTCTGGACACCGACCTGCCGCCGAGGCTTCGCGTGACCGTCCGGTCGCCCGGGTCGATGGAACCGGTGCGGCTCGAGTACCGGGCGGAGGATTTCTACGGCCGCAAAGTGGCCGGGGGAACCCTCGTCTCGGCGGTGCCGGATGCCGCCGGCACGGCGACCGCGAATCTTGCGCTGAACGAACTGAAACGGTTCGGCTATTACCACGTCGTGGTGACGGCGACGGCGGGCGACCGGAAGGCCGGGGCGGCGAGCGGCATCGTCCTGGTGCAGCCGGCCGACGAGACGCCTCAGCCCAAGAGCCCCTTCGGTCTCGTGGCGCCGGCGGGGGCGGCTTCCGGCGACCTGGCGGAAATCTGCCGCCGGCTCGGCATTCGGCACGTCGCGCTGGATGTTGTGGACGGCCGCCACGTCGCCAACCTTCCATCGGTCGGCGAACTTCCGGAGAACTGGAAGCCCGAGTTTCAGTGGGCCGACCTTGATCGTGAATGGAGTGCCGCCGTCGGCCCCGGAGCCGTGCCGACCGGCGTCGTCCGCCTCAGCCCGTCGGGCCGGGACCTGTTCGGCGTGCCCGGGCTGTTCGGGTTTGTGTCGGTTGCCTGCATGCAGCACTACGCGTCGCAGGTCGGCGAGTGGCAACTCGGCCGCCCGTCCGACCTGGGCACCCTTTCGGCCGAGGCTTACCGCGGGCGGATTCGCGAGGCGATCGACGCCGTGCGCCGAAGCGGAGCAGCCGCGTCGCTCTGGGTGTCGGCCACGCCGAAGCAACTGGTGGACGTTCTGACCGAAGGCCCGGCTTTGGCGGGCGCCGACGGCGTGAGTCTGGTGCTTGATGCCGGGGCCCGGGCGCCAAACCTGCGGAGCGGGGCTTACCGGCGGAGCCTGGACTACGCGCGGCAATGGGCGAAGCGGATGGGCGTCGGGCGCGTCGCGGTCGGCGCGACGGGCGACGACCCCGACGTCGCCACGCCCCAGCAGCAGGCCTGGAAACTCGTGACGCGCCACATGATTGCCCTTGCGGAAGGGGCCGAACGCGTCTTCGTGTCGTCGGGCGAGGGCGTTCCGACGCCGACGGCCAGCGCGGCAGCGTACGCCTGGATGACGCACCTGCTGGCGGGCGGCAAGTACGAGGGCAACCTCTGGCGCGACGTCCCGCTCCTGGAGGCGCACCTCTTCTCGACCCCCGAGCGCGAAGTGGCCGTCGTCTGGTCGTGGATCGGCCCGAACCCGGCCGAGCCGGAGCAGGGGACCCTCGTCTTCGAGGAAGGCACGCGCCTGGAGGCGTGGGACGTCGTCGGCCGGCCCATCGGCATCTGGAAAGGGCCTCGCTTCGTCGTCCCGCTCGGCGAGGCGCCCGTGTACATCACCAGCAAGTACCCGCAGACGGGTTTTCTGCGTGACCGATTGCGGCGGGCAGACGTCGTCGGCCTGGAACCGGCGACCGCCTGGATCGAGAGCGTGGCGCGCGGGGATGTGCCCGGCCGGGTCCGCGTGTGGGTCTGGGTGCAGAGCCAGCGACCGTACCGCGCGGACGGCATGGTGGGCCTCCTGGTCCCTGCGGGCTGGCGTTCCCGGCAGGTGAAATACGGTTTCGGCCTCGCCCCGGGCGAGGCGAAGGAGTTTACGTTCGAGTGCGACGTCTCGGAAGAAGCGGGAGCCGGGCCGTATCCTCTCGAGGTCGCTGCCACCATGGACGACACCTGGGTGCGAAGGACGCAGTACGTCCAGTGGGCCCAGACGCCGGAGCGCACGATCACGGTCGGCGACGGCCTGCTGAACTGGGATGGCATCCGGCCGGTGCGCGTGCAGAGCGAGTCGAGCGGCACGTTTGCCGACGTCTGGACCGCCTGGGACCGGCAAAACTTCTATTTCGCCGCCGCCGTCCATCGCAAGCGCGCGGGCTACCGCGGCGGCGCGAACGCCTTCGACGGCGACGCGATTCAACTCGGCTGGGGCACGGGAACTCGATCGGACGACGACTTCGGCCACCGCGGGGTCGGCAAAGCCCTTCCGGCCGGGGCGTTTCGTGATACGGACCACCTCGTGGCCCTCGCGTTCGACCGGGAAGGCGCCCGGGTCGTCCGCCTGCGTCGCCCGGGCGTCGCCTTGCGGGCCCATCTTGCGGAGAACATGGATCCGTGGTATGGGCCGGTCGACGGGGCGCAGGTGGTCATCGGCCGCGACGAGGAAGCGGGCGTCACACTCTACGAGGCGGCGATCCCGATGAAGGAACTCGCGCCCCTCGCGGGAGGGCGGGACCGCCTCTACCGGTTCGCGTTTCGGATCGGCGACGGGTCGAATCCGCCCCTCGATTGGGCGCGCGAGGCGGGGGTGCCGGATTACCTCGCGAACCCGGCGAGTTTCCTGCCGGTTTCCGAAGCGAGCCTCCCGTGCCAGACGTACTGGATGATGGTGGGCCCAAGGCCGAATCCGTCGGCCAAGTGAGCGGGCCGGGGCGGGTGCGAAGAAGGAGATTCGATGAGATTGGTGCGCTTCCTCGTCGGCAGTGAGGTGCGCTACGGCATCGTCGAGCAAGACCGGGTGCGCGAACTGCTCAGGCCCTACTGGGAAGGTGTGATGCCGATGCAGACGACGCACGCGCTTGCCGAGGTGCAACTTCTCGCGCCCTCGCGGCCGGCGAAGATGCTTTGCATGGGTCTTAACTATCGCGACCACGCCGAGGAAATGGGAAAACCGCTCCCCGACGAACCGGTGCTCTTCATGAAACCGACGACGGCCCTCCTGGGCCCCGGCCAGCCGATCGTTTATCCCCGGATGGCCGGCCGCGTGGACTATGAGGCTGAATTGGCGATCGTCATCCGCCGGCGCTGCCGAAGCGTCCCGCTCGAGGAGGCCGACGCGTGCATCCTCGGCTACACGTGTTTCAACGACGTGACGGCGCGGGACCTGCAATCGAAGGACGGCCAATGGACGCGCGCCAAATCTTTCGACACGTTCGGCGTCGCGGGCCCGTGGATCGAGACCGACGTGGGCGACGCGAACCGCCTGGCCGTCACCTGTCGCGTCGGCGGCGAGGTCCGCCAGCGGTCGAGCACCGACCGGTTGGCATTCAACTGCCAGTTCCTCGTCTCGTGGTGCAGCCGCATCATGACCCTGGAGCCGGGCGACGTCATCGCCACGGGGACCCCCTCGGGCATCGGCCCCCTCGAGCCGGGTGACACCGTGGAGGTCGAGGTCGAAAACGTCGGCGTGCTCTCGAACCCGGTGGTTGCTGAACGCGAGAAAGGGTCCAAACCGGCACGCGTGGTTTGAGGGCGAGGCGCCCGCGGTCACGCAAAAGAGGATTCCATGCGACGTGCCGCACAAGTGCGACGATACCTGACGGCGTTTGACACGACGCGCTTGCCTCAGGTCTTCACCGACGTGGTGGTCGTGGGCGGGGGGGTTGCGGCGCTGCGCGCGTGCATCGAAATGGTGCCCGACCTCCAGATAACGGTCCTGCTTAAGGGCCGAACGAGCGACTCCAACAGTTACTACGCGCAGGGCGGGATCGCGGCGGTCGTCTCCCCCGACGATTCCGTCGAGAGCCACATCGCCGACACGCTGGCGGCCGGCTGCGGCCTGTCGGACCCCGAGGTCGTCCGCCGCGTCGTCGCCGCTGCTCCCGACTGCATCCGCGAACTCGTGAAGTGGGGAGCGGTCTTCGATTCCGCGGGCGGCGCCCTGAGCGCCGGGCGCGAGGGCGGCCATTCCGCCGCACGCATCATCCACGCGCGCGGCGACGCGACCGGCAAAGAAATCACCACCACCCTTCTTCGCCGCGCCCGAAAGTTCGACACCACGGACCTGCGCGAAGACACCTTCGCCGTCGATCTCCTGTCGGTCGGTCGGACCGTCGTCGGCGTGCTGGCCCGGCATCCGAAGCAGGGCCTCTTCGTCGTCCGGGCGAAGCGAACCATCCTGGCCACCGGCGGCACCGGACGCATGTACCGCGAGACCACCAACCCCGACGGGGCGACCGGCGACGGCCTCGCCATGGCCTACCGCGCCGGCGCGACCCTGGCGGACCTCGAATTCGTTCAGTTCCATCCCACGACCCTCTACATCGCCGGCGCCAGCCGGCATCTCATCTCCGAAACGGTCCGCGGCGAAGGCGGACGCCTCGTCGACAAGGCCGGCCGGGCCTTCATGGCCGATTACCATCCCCAGGGCGACCTGGCGCCTCGCGACGTCGTCAGCCGCGCCATCCTCGACCACATGCGAAAGACCGGTGCCACGCATGTCTTCCTGGACCTGGCGTCGCTGGGGCCCGGCGTCCGCCAGCGGTTCCCCGGCATTGCCGAGGCGTGCGACCAGTTCGACATCGACATCGCGCGCGACCGCATCCCCGTCCGCCCCAGCGCCCACTATATGGTCGGCGGCGTGCGGGTGGACGGCGACGGGCGCACGGACCTGGAGAACCTGTATGCGTGCGGCGAAGTGACCGCCACCGGCCTGCACGGGGCGAACCGCCTCGGCTCCAACAGCCTCCTGGAGGGCTTGGTCTTCGGCCGGCTGGCCGGCCGGCAAATTTGCGAGGAACTCGCCCGAGGAACGGCCGGCTCCAGCGGCCCGGAACGGATCGCGAGCGACGTCGCACGCTCCACCCGCGGGGAACTGAACCTCGGCGACGTGCGGAACAGCCTGCGGGCCGTCATGTGGCGGAACGTCGGCATCGCACGTCACCAGGACGACCTCACCGAGGCCGAGGGCCTCATCGAGTTCTGGCAAAGTTACGTCCTCGACAAGGTCTTCGAGACCCCGAGCGGATGGGAACTTCAGAACATGCTGACGCTCGGACGCCTGATGGCCCACGCGGCTTTCTTGCGGACCGAGACGCGCGGCGTGCACTATCGGTCGGACTATCCTGACCGCAACGATGTCGAGTGGCGAAAGCACATCCTGATGACGCACGGCGAGGCCATCCGCATCGTCTAAGCGGTTTGGGGTAAATTCCGTCAGCTTGGCGCGCGGCGGGTTCGCCGCCCCGCTTGCGGGGCGCTGGTCCCGGCGCGCCGGGACGCGGGGCAAGCCCCGCGGCGAACTCACCGCGCAAAACTTATCTCAAACCGCTTGGTCGCCGGCGCGGAGGAAAGGCCGTGAGCGAGGAAATCGAAGCCAAGGTCCGCATCGCCGACCCGGAGGCCTTTCGCCGACGAATGGCCGAACGGAGCGAAAGCGGCGGCGAGACGGTCTTCGAGGACAATCGCCTTTTCGACGATGCGGCGGGAACGCTCCGCCGGCGCGGTGCCGCCCTGCGCGTTCGCGAGGAGCGCCCGGCTGGCGGCGGCGAACCGCTCCGCGCGACGCTCACCTACAAAGGCCCGCGCGCGGAGAGCGAACTGAAGCGCCGCGAGGAAATCGAGATCGAAGTCCAGGCCGTTCCCGGCCCCAACGGGGCAGGCGCGCCGGGACTGGCCGCCGTCTTTGAGGCGATGGGCCTGCGGGAAACCTTCCGATACGAGAAGCGGCGCTCCATCTGGCGCGTCGGCGAGTGCGAGATCGCCCTCGACGAACTCCCGTACCTCGGATGGTTCCTCGAAGTCGAAGGGCCGACCGAGAAGGCCGTGCGGGCAGGGCTCGAGGACCTCGGCCTGGCCGACGCCGGACTCCTCAGCGCCGACTACATCCACCTCTTGACGGAGCGGTTGAAATCGCTCGGCCTCGACCCGTCGCGTGCGGTGTTCGAGGCCTGATTCCGCATGGTTAGCCGCGACCCAGAGGGGAGCGGTGGGTTTTCAACGCAGAGAGCGCAGAGAGCGCAGAGGGAGAATCGAATAACAACGGCAAGACGACTCACATCTTTTGCGCGGTGGGTCAGGAGACCCACCGCGCAAAACTCGGAAGGAGCGAAGGCGCGAGGACGTCCCCGAAGCGGCTATCGTTCTGACTCGCACGGTATTGTGGAGCATGCGTAAATTTCCGTCTTCGGCAACGCTTGCTTCAGATCCATCAGGCCGGCATCCGTGATCTGTGTGTCCCAGAGCGAGAGCCTCTTTAGGCTCTTGAGTTCTTTCAGGTCCTTCACGCCGGCGTCCGTGATCTTGATGTTGGTGAACCAGAGTTCCTGCAGACCCCTAAGTTCCTTCAGGTCCTTCAGGCCGGCGTCCGTGATCTTGGTACCGCCGAGGTCGAGGCTCTGCAAGTCCTTGAGTTCCTTCAGGACCTTCAGGCCGACATCCGTGATCTGGGTGCCGCTGAGCCAAAGCGCCTGCAACCCCTTGAGTTCCCTCAGGTCCCTCAGACCCGCGTCCGTGATCTGGGTGTGGCTGAGGTTTAGTTCCTGCAGGTCCTTGAATTCCTTCAGAACCTTCAGGCCCGCGTCCGTGACTTTGATTCCGCTAAGATCAACTTCGACGACCGGTCGGTCGAGGAGTGCCTCGTCCCTTGTTACCTGCCCGCCCAGCGCTTCGATGGCCTGGACGGCCTTCTCCTCCCGAGCAGATGGCCCCTGGCACGAGGCACACAGGCAGGCGACTACAGACAACGGCAGGGCAATGGGACGTGTCATGGCAAGGTCCCCCACAAGAGCACGGTTCAGATATTCCGTGTGTGGATGGTACTCCTTCCGGCAGCGCCCCGCAAGGCTGTGGGGATGGGCAGAACCGATGTCTTGGGGAGGCGCCTCGTCCGCGACCTTACCGGGGGGTGGCAGGATGGCACCTTAGAACAGCCCGTGAATTGCCCCGTAGACGAAAAAACCGGCGATCACTGCCGTTACCGCCGTCTTGAATAGCGTCCCGACCACAAAACCCAGGAACGATCCGACTCCGGACTTAAAGGCTTGTTTCCCGGAGTTTCCGGCGATCAGTTCCCCGGCCATGCCCCCGAGCAACGGTCCGAGGATGATACCAAACGGAGGAAAGATGAAAAGGCCGACGGCAACTCCGACCATACCGCCCAAGATTCCTGCTTTTGAACCGCCGGATCTTTTGATTCCGCATACCGGGAGGACGTTGTCGAGGATGGTGATGAGAAGGGATAACCCGCCAAGGACAACCAGCGGTACCACCCCGTAATCATAAACGCCGGTGAACTGCAGGCACAACAACGAGAGGAAAGCAATGGGAGGTCCTGGCAGAACGGGCAGGACACAGCCGGCCAAACCAGCGACTAGGGCGGCGAAACCGACAGCGATTCCGACTGTAGATAGAACCAAGTCCATGTTACCGCTGACCCCTCCCCGGTCTTTGTACCAGGGCAACCCTTACCCATCGACCTCCGACCCGACCTGCACCGTGTTGGAGTGAAAGGTTACCGCTCGCCGTACCAGGTGTCCTGGGTCCATTTTCCAAAGTATGCCTTGTCGAAGAAATGCACAGCCACGATCCGGTCGGCGTACGTGTAGAAGGTCCAATTCTGCAGGGGGTCGGTGTTCCAACGGTAGGCCGTCACGCGACCGAACCGTTCGATGCCCGGTTCGAAGGTCTCGTCAGGCGGTCCGAATACGGCGAGCGCTCGCTCGATCGGGTCCCCCAGGCGCATGCCGAACACTTCTCCTTGATACGGCAGGCACACCTCGATTCCGTAGAGCGTTTCCATGTTGAAGTCAAAGCGGAGACCTGTTTTTGTGTAGTGCAATGTGTGCATGCGTTGAGGTGTGAAGTTCTGATGGACCACGTCGCCTTCGGGTTCGCCGTAGGCGGCGCGAATGTCCGTCTCGCTGTCGCCGCCCCGGAATCGGATGGAATGCCGGGCTGTGGCCTCCGAGAGCGATGCCGGCGGCGGCGAGGGCGAGACCGTGGGGATCAGCGCCAGGAGTTGCTCGTCTTGCCCCGGGGGCGGAGGCCCGCTTTCGGTCTCGACGAGCGGCCGGATCACCAGTTCCGCCGTAATCAGACCGCCTGCAATCACGGCGATCCCAATCAAGAGCCACCGCTTCAAGGGCGACCAACGCTTCGGGGTTTCCGGATAGGCGTCGGGGGGCATCATGTTGTTCCTTTCCGTTTCAATGGATTCTCATTTTGCGCGGCGGGTACGGAGGCCCGCCGCGCAGTCGCAAACTTCGATTTACCGTTTGCCGTTCCCCGATCCCTGCTGTTCTCTGTGTCCTCTGTGCTCTCCGCGTTTAAGAACACGGCATTAGTTGCTGCCGCGCTTCCAGAACTCCCACCAGCGCCGGCCGACGCGGCGGCGCGCGGTTTCCTTGAGGGCCTTGCGGAACTCACGCTGGTCCGGCCCGTCCGCTTGCCGAAGACGCTCGGTCGTCGGCATCTTCGCGAGCATCGTTTCCAGGGCCTCGCGCCGGTAGGCGTCGGGGTGTTCGGCGACCTTGCGGCGGCTCGCATCCGACCAAAGGGCTCCCGCCGGTGGGCCGTCGTCGTCCGGCCCGTAGAACTTGAGTGCCTCCTCCAGGCACCCGCGGGCGTCCAGGAGCGACTGGGCCCGCTCGGTCGGGCTCTTCAGCCGTTCGATACGCTCGAGATAGAATCGAGCCAGGTCCATCCACTCGGCGGCATCGACGGCCCGGGAAGGCTCGTTCGTCGGATTGATCTCGCGGATCGGAGCGGGGTGGTCGAGTTTCGTTTCTCCAGGGAGCGCAAAGTGAAAGGTCTGCTCCTTGCCGCACTTGGCGCACCGGGCCGTCACGTGGTGGGCGAGCCGTTCGCCTAGGCGTTCGACCGCCTGTTCGTGCGAGAACCACGGGCCGCCGCACGCGCAGGGATGGACCATCAGGAAGAAGTACTCTTCCTGGATGCTGTGGACGCGCACGAACTCGCCGGCCGGCGGTTCCGACGGATCCGGATGGGGACCCGCATGGGAGGAGTCGGCCAACGGGGCCTCCTTCGAGTGGCGCGTGAGCGACTCGGGGCCTACTTGCAGTCGCTGCGCCAGGCGCAGGCCAACTGCTCGCAGGTCTGGCTTTCGCCGCGGTTGAAGCAATCGCGGTTGCCCTCGGCCTGCTGGATCTCGCGGATCAGCGATTCCTTGCTTTTCCGATTGCCGTTGATGCCCAAGGCCTTTGCCCGGACGCGGATTTCCTGGATCTTCATCTCACCATCTCCCCTAGCGTCCTATCTTGCGGAACACACGCGTTCGGCGCGGCTAGAACGTTTCCTCGAAAGGTTGTTTCTCGTCGACCGGGCCCGTTGGCGCATCCGGCGTTGGCTCGGGCGCAGCCGGCGTTGCCTCGGGCGCGTCCGGTTCCTCCGGCTCTTCCGGCGTATCTTGCTCGATGGCCTTGCCCATCTCCTCGCCCATATTCTGCAATCCCTCTTGCATCGCTTTGCCCATGCCCTCCATCATCTGCTTGAGCATCTCGGCCATATCAATCACCGGCACGCCGGCGGGCGGGGCGTATTCGAATCGGCTCGTGGGCAGGGCCGGATTGATCTCGATATTCGAGATGCGCGTGTCCTGAACCGTCTGGCCGGAGGCGTCCACTTCCTGGATTCGCCGAACCATCCCGTCCTTCGTGCTGAACCAGACGCGGGTCGTTTGCGGTTGAGCGCCCTCCTCGGGGTTCCGCTCCTTGCCTTCGAACACCTTGCACGGTTCGCCGTCGAGGTCCTCGTCGCGGACGGCTTCGAAGGCGATCTCCTTGCCCAAGTCGCCGAGGACGCCGTTAGCCGTCGGCGTCGCCAACGGACCCTCGTTCGTCGCTTCCGCGCCCGGCATCCCCGAGAGGTCCATCTTAATGACCTGCTTGGGTTCGTTGGTCGAGATGTCGCGGATCTCGAGCCACATCTTCGGGCCGTTCATGACCATGAGCATCTTGACTTCCTGGCCTTCGGCCTCGCCGATTCCCTCCATTCGTATGAGGTCGGGGGGGATGGCTTCGACACGGCCGTTGAGGGGCGGCTGAGGTCCTCCGGCTGCTTCCGCTTGGCCGGCGGCGCGCGACTCGCGGATGTCAAATGCCACGGTCCGGATCGTCGGGCTCTTGGCCGTCAGTTCCTGCACGGCCTGCTGCAATTCCGCCGGCAAGGCAGCCGCAGGCGCCGGAGCAGCAGGCGCCCCCGTGCCGACCTCCCCGGTCCCCGGCGCGCCCGGTGCCCCGGGGGCTGCCGGGGCGCCCACTTGGCCCAGGCCGCCGGTCGGCGGGAGCGGCTCCACGTCCGGGAGCAACCGGCGCGGACGCGGGAACCAGTCGGCCTCGGCCTTCGCCTGTTCGCCCGGCGTGGTGTCTTCACCGCCGCCTGCGCATCCGCCCGGCCCCATCAGGACGAGGACGAGCACTCCCATCCCTATCGTGTAAGCACTTCGCATCACGGACTCCCCTTGTACTGATTCTCCGCCTGCCGATGATACCGGCGCGCCGCCTTTTTTCAACCGAAATCCCCCCGCGCTGGCACGTGCCACGGCACGCGGGGCTGACCGGGTGCTTCCGCACCCGGCTCGAAAATCGCGATGTCTTTCGAGCCGCGACCGGACGAGACCCGCTCGCCTCCGGCTCGCGGCTAATCGTAGCGCCTTTCGAGCCGCGACCGTAAGGTCGCGGCGACGTTCCCTACTGTGGCGCGTGCCACGCCGCTGTAGGCCTAACGCGACTTCAACCGGCTCTTGACGAACGGCATCAGGCCGCCCGCCCGGATGATGGCCTGGATTTCCTTCGTGAACGGCGGGAAGGCGAACGCGTGACCGGTCGTGAGGTTCCTCAGGCGTCCGGCCGCAAGGTCGATCTCCATCTCGTCGCCCGCGCTCGCGTCCGCCGCCGCTTCGGGGCACGTGACGATCGCGAGGCCGATGTTGATGGCGTTGCGGAAAAAGATGCGGGCGAAACTTTTCGCCACGACGCACGCCGTCCCCGCCGCCTTGATCGCGATGGGGGCGTGCTCCCGGCTTGATCCGCAACCGAAATTCTCGCCCGCCACCAGGATGTCGCCCGGCCGCACCTTGCCCGCGAACTCCGGGTCGGCGTCCTCCATGCAGTGCCTCGCCAACTCCGCCGGGTCCGTCGTGTTCAGGTACCGCGCCGGGACGATCTCGTCGGTGTTGACGTCGTCGCCGAAAACGTGGACTTTGCCTCGCATGGTCCCTCCTGTCGGGCGTCTTGTTACCCCCCGCGTGCGGCCTACTCGAGCGGCGCCTTCAGGAGCCGCACGTCGTCGATCCACACCGTCCCGGCGCCCTCGATGACGAGGTTCAATCGCACGTTGTCCGGGTTCTGGCCCTTCTTGAGGAAGAAGGGCGTGTGGAGGGTCGTCCAGTCGTTCGTGCCCGAAAGGGCCGTGTCCAGGCCCCGCGAAAAGAAGTCGCCCTTGTCCGCGAAGCAGCACCACATCTCCAGATAGGCCTTGCCCTCGACGTTTTCCGTCCGCACCTTCGCCTGGTAGATGAGTCGCGCGTTCTCCACGTCCAGGTCGCCCGCCTCAAAAAGGTGTACGACCGTCGGTTCCGTGGCCTTGATGCGCAGGCTTCCCCGCCCGTCGCTCGAGACGGCCTTGTCCACCTCGATGCCCGTTTGGGTGACGACGCCCTCCAGGCCGTTCAGGGGATACGCCTTCAGTTCGACCGGTTGAGGCCCTTTGCCGCATCCTGCCAGGGCCACGCCCGTCGCCAAGAGGACCCACACCAGCCCTGCTCGCGTCCGCATTGTGTGTCCTCCCTCGTTCATTCCGCCGCGGGCACGACGACCCCAATCCGCGTCGTTCGGTCCAGGGTTCCCTTCCTTCGCGGCTCGGATTGTAGCCGTCGCCTCGCCGCCCCGCAAACCTCTTTTGGCTTGCTTCCCGCCGACCGCCGGGCTACCGTCGCGCGGGCATGGAACCCACCGACGCCACCTATGCGGGAGCCGACGGCACGCCGCTCGTGATGCGCATCTGGCGCCTCGAAAGGCCGCGCGCCGCGGTTCTTTACCTCCACGGCATCCAGAGCCACAGCCGATGGTACGAGGCCTCCAGCCGGCGCCTCGCTGAGGCGGGCGTGGCGGTTTATCAGATCGAGCGCCGCGGCAGCGGAATGGATACCGCGCATGAGCGCGGCCACGTGGACCGGGCGGAAGTCTGGCTGGCGGACGTGGCCCTGGCGGCCGAACGCGCCCGCGACGAGACGGGCGTCGCCGGCGTGCACCTCCTGGGGGTCTCGTGGGGCGGGAAACTCGCCGTCGCCTGTGCCGCCGCGAGGCCGGACCTCTATCGGAGCCTCATCCTCGCGGCCCCCGGCATCGTTCCGCGGGTGGACGTGCATCTGGCCACCAAGGTCCGTGTCGCCAAGTGCCTCGCCCTCGGCCGCCCGCTCGAGCGCTTTCCGATCCCCCTGGCCGACCCGCACCTTTTCACGGGGAACCCCGAGCGCATCCGCTACATTGCCGAGGACCCCTTGAGCCTGCGCGAGGTGACCGCGCGGTTTATGTATGAGAGCCGGCGCCTCGACCGGCTGGTCCGCCGCGCGGCGGGCGAAGTGCGGATGCCGGTTTTCCTCGCGCTTGCCGAGCACGACCGCATCATCGATAATCAGGCGACGCGGGGGCTCGTGGAGGGCCTTCCGGCCGCGCCTAAGAGGATCGTCGAGTATTCCGGGGCGAGCCACACCCTGGAGTTTGAGACCGACTCCGAGCCGTTCTTCCGCGACCTGGTGGCGTGGATTGAGGAAACGGAGCGAACGTGAAGGCACTGGTCGTTTACTTTTCGCAGACGGGGAACACGCGGCAGGTGGCCGAGGCCGTCGGGCGCGGCCTGGAGGCCGAGGGGTGCGATCCCGTCCACGTCCGTCCCATCGAGAAAGTCGGCCCGGAGGAGTGGCGCGACTGCGACCTCTTCGTCCTCGGAACGCCGGTCTTCTATTACAAGGAACCGGCGAACGTCCGCGCCTGGATTCGCGGCCTGGCGCTGCGCGACCCGGCGCCGGCGTTCACTTTCATCACGCACGGCGGGAATCCGACGAACACGCTTCGCCGACTCCAGCGCCTCCTGGGCGCGAAAGGCGCGCGCGTCCTCGGGTCGTTCGAGTGTTTCGGTTACGACACGTACCCGATTTACATGAAATCGTTTCGCCAGTGGGGCCACCCGGACGCCGACGAACTCGCCGCCGCCGCGGAATTCGGTCGCGGTGCCGCGCGCCAGGCCGAGCGGTTCCTCTCCGGCGAGGCGGCGCCCGAAGCGTCTTACCCGTTCGTCGGCGGGCGGACGTTTCGCCTTTCGATTCTTTGCCGGCGCCCGATTTTGGACTGGATGTTCCCCCGGCTCGACGTGAATCGCGACCTCTGCACGCGCTGCGGGGCGTGTGCCCGGCGATGCCCGACCGGAAACATCTCCCTCGACCCCCCCGGCGGGACGTTCCGCTGGCCGGCGTTCGCCGACCGATGCATCCGCTGCTACCTGTGCGAGCGCATCTGTCCCCACAACGCCATCCAGTGCGACTGGCGGTTCATGACCCGCCTGATGAACCCATAGTCCGCCTCGGCATTCTCTCCCCCGCCGTCCGAGGAAAATGAATAACCCCCCGCCTTCCGCGTCCACTTCCCAGGACGCAGGTCCGATGGATTCAAGCGAAGCGTAGAGGAAGGAGGCTGGCCATGAAAGCCCTCACGAGCGGGTTGGTTGGGTTGGCGGCGGTCCTTGCGGTTGTGGGCCTGGCGGCAAGTCCGGCCCGGGCGGGCCATTTCCGATGGTCGGTCGGCTACACGGCACCGGCCGCGTCTTACGCGCCGCAGCCGTTGCCCTGGCGGCGGGCGCCCGTGCCGGTTTCGTCCGTCCGGCGGGCCTACCGGGCAGGGTACCACAACGGGTACGCGGACGGCTACCATGCCGGCATTACGACACCCGTAGTTATCCACCGGCCGGTGGTCACCTACAGGCCGGTCTACAGCACCGTCATCCGTTACCAATCGGTGCAGACGTGGGTCTGCCCCCCGGTCCGCGGCTCGTTCGTAACCATCCGGTGGTGAAAAGCCCGGGCGTGCCGAGGGCCATTGGCGCGGCGGTCATCAAAGGCGCCCATCTCGTCGGCGACGCGAGCGAGGCGTGGGACGTCCTCTTCGGCCCGCTCGTCGTCGATGCCGCCAGCCGGACCGTCGTCGGCGGCCCCTCTTTTGCCTTGACAATCCGGCTCCGCGGGCGACGATGGAACCGCTTGGGACAAGACCCCACGCTCAAGGAGATGTCCTCCATGCGGAAGAAGCAAACAGCGGTTCTCGTCATCGACTGTGGAGCCACCAACATCCGGGTCGTCGCCATCAATAGCGCGGGCAAGACCCTCGTCCAGGCCGGCGAGGCCAACGAGCCCGTCCGCGAGCGCGGCGCCGGCAAGGGCTGGTTCCTCTGGGACCTCGAGCGTCTCTGGAAGATCATCGGCGGACTCGCCCGCAAGGTCGTCCGACGGATCGGGGCCCCCTCCATCAAGGCCGTCACCGTCACCACCTGGGGTGCCGATGGCACGACGGTGGACGAAAAGGGCCGGCTGACGCATCCCCTCATCGCCTGGCGCTGCGAACGGACCGCCCCCACCGCCGAGGCCGTCAGCCGCCGCATCGGACGACGGCGCCTCTTCGACGTCGCCGGCTACCCGGTCATCCCCTTCAACACGATCTTCCGGATGGCGTGGCTTGCCGAGAACGCGCCGGACGCGCTTCGGAAGGCGTCCGCTTTTCTCATGACGCCGGGTCTCGTGAGCATGAAACTCACGGGCAAGCCTTCGATCGACCCGACCATCGCCTCGACCGGCATGAACATGGATCTGGCGAAGCGCGACTGGTCCGACGAACTCCTGGGCGAGGTCGGGTTCCCCAGGCGACTCCTCCCGCGGTGGGTCGAGCCGGGCTCGATCATCGGCGAAGTGACGAAATCGGCCGCCAAAGCGACCGGCCTTGCCGCCGGCACGCCCGTCGTCGCCGCGGGGCACGACACGCAGTTCGCCCTGATCGGCTCCGGCATCGCCCCGGGCGAGGCGGTGGTATCGAGCGGCACGTGGGAGATCCTGATCGCGCGCAGCCCGCGCTTCACCCCGAACGACGCCTCCTTCGAGGGCGGACTCCTCTACGAATGCGATGCCCAGCCCGGACGCTGGAACCCGCAACTCCTGATGATGGGGTCCGGCGTCCTCGAATGGGTCGCCGGCCGATGGTACGCCGACATCCGCCAGCGCAAGGCCCGCTACGGCGTGATGATCGGCGAAGCGTCGGAGGAATCGGCCGGCTCGGGCGGCGTCGTCCTCTTGCCCTCGTTCACCGGCACCGGACCGAACCAGCGCTACGGCACCAAAGGGACGCTCCTGGGCCTGACGCTTAATACGACCCGCGCGCAAGTGTACCGTGCTGCCCTCGAGGGCCTTGCCTTTCAACTGAAGGACGCCCTGGCCGTCTTCAAGGCCGCGGCCGGCATCGAGCCCGAGGCCCTCCGTGTGGTCGGCGGCGGTGCGAAGAATCGCCTCTGGAACCAGATCCGCGCCGACGTCACGGGCCTGCCGGTCGTCGTCCCCGCCGAGACGGAAGCCACCGCTCTGGGGGCCGCGATCGTTGCTCTCGTCGGCGCCGGCGTTTATGCTTCGATTGACGAGGCGCGCGACGAAATCGACTTCGGCGAGACGCGCGTCGAACCGTCCCGCGCTGCCGGCGCCTACGCAGGTCTCTACGAGGTCTACAAGGGCCTTGCGCCGGCCCTCGCGCCGTTCTACCTCGGAGGCCGGTAGCGGAGCACCCGACAAGCCCGCCGGCCAACCTCCCCGCGCCGCCTGCTGCTAGGCCGTCACCGCGCGGGCCGGTTCGCTCGCTTTTTGGGCGACGGCTTCGTATAATTGGCCGCAGAACCTGTCACAACCAGACCTGAGGAAAGGAACCCGATGCGGCGACTCTATTCCACTCGGACGATGCTTCTCGGCCTGTTCTTGGTCGTCGGCTTTGCCCTGCCGGTGCGCGCCGCGATCACCAAGGGCCCGTACCTTCAGAACCCGTCGCCGACGGCCGTCACCGTCCAGTGGGAAACCGACGAGCCCGGAGAACCCGTTGTCCGGTTCTGCCCAGCCGCCGAGGGATACCGCGGACCCATCCAGACCGCCGCGGGCAGAGTTCATGAGAAGGTCACGCTTGGCGTGACGCCGGGGGATCCCGGCTCGCCCGCCCCCGTCTTCTACCTCTACCGCGCGCGGCTCGAGAATCTGGCGCCGAACACCGAGTACCGTTATTGGGTGGAGAATAGCGTCGAGGGGAAAGGCGCCGTCGCCTCCGAGCAGAGGATATTCTGCACTTGGCCCGCGAAGGCCGAACGCGTCACCTTCATCGCCTACGGCGACACGCGGTCTAATCCCGAGGCCCATCGCGCCGTTGCCCGCCATTTCAACAGCCACAGCCCCGACTTCATCCTGCACACGGGCGACTGCGTTTCCAGCGGCAACGTGTATCAGGCCTGGGGTCCCGAGTTCTTCGCGCCCCTCGCGGATGTTCTCGACCATGTGCCGATGATGATCGCCCGAGGCAACCACGAGGGCAAGGCCGAGAACGTCCTTCGCCTCTTCGACATGCCCGAGGGCAGGACGTGGTACTCTTTCGACTATGGGCCCGTCCACGTCGTCGTCCTCGATTCCTACGAGGAAGGCAAGGCCGTTCTCGATTGGCTCGAAAAGGATCTGGCCGGCTCGACCGCGCCCTGGAAGATCGCCGCCTATCACGAGCCGACGTTTAACCTCGGAGGCCACCGGTCCGCCGCCAGCCGCACGACCTTTCTGCCCCTGTTCGAGAAATACGGCGTGGACGTGGTCCTGGCCGGCCACTCCCACATCTACGAGCGGTTCCGGCCACTCCGCCGGGCGGGCGTCCCCGGCGCCCGGCCCATCACCTTCATCACGACGGGCGGCGGCGGGGGGCCGCTCCACGACATCGGCGAAGACCCCATTCTCGCCAAGACCGCCGAGGTCCGCCACTACTGCCTCTTCACCGCCGATGCCGAGCGACTCTCCATGAAAGCCTTCACCGACGAGGGCCGGGAACTCGATGCCTTCACCGTCTCGAAAAAGGAGGGCCGGTACGACGAGGCCTACCTGGCCCAGGCCCGGCCCATGGAGGCGGCGATCCTGGCCCAAGCGTCGGCGCGCCTGGGCCCGCCGGTGCTCGCCACGCTGCCAAGCGGCAGCGCTCCTGTTGCCGCCGTCCTGAAGGTGGACCTGCCCGGTCTCGGGCCTGAGACCGCCATCACGGTTCGCGTCGCGCACGCGTCGGCCGAAAGTTACGCGGCCGAGCCCGTCGCCCTGAAGGTCCGGGCGGGCAAATCGGCGGAGGTCCGCCTGCTCGTGCGCGCCCTCAAGCCGGTGACGACGGAGACGGCGGGCAAGGAACAGGTTCTGCGTCCGCCCCTTCGCTTTGCGATATCGGTCGGGGCGGCGGACCTCCAGGAAATCATCGAGAGTTCCGATGCCGTCCTGAAACCCTCCGTGCCGCCGAAATAAGCCGCGGCGAGTCGCGCTTGACCCCGACGCTGCACGCGACTACGATAGCCCGCCATGAAGAAGATCCGGAGGCCGGCGCCGCCGAAAGTCGCCGTCCGCAAGGCCCGCATGCGCGACGTCGAGGCGATCCACGCCCTCATCACCGAGTTCGCCCGGCGCGATTCCATGCTCCCGCGCAGCCGGGCCGAACTCTACGAGTCCCTGCGCGACTACCAGGTGGCCGTCGTCGCCTCCCGCGTCGTCGGATGCGGCGCGCTGGTCATCGCGTGGGAAAACCTCGGCGAGATCCGCAGCCTGGCCGTCGCCGAAGAGTTTCAGGGCAAGGGCGCCGGCCGCCGCCTCGTCGAGGCGTGTCTGGCCGAGGCCCGGCGCCTCGGCATCCAGCGCGTCTTCGCCCTGACGAACAATCCCGCCTTTTTCAAGCGCCTCGGCTTCGTGCCCGTCGCCAAGGAAACCCTGCCCCACAAGATCTGGGCCGACTGCATCAAGTGCCCCAAGTTCCCCGATTGCGACGAAGAGGCCGTGGCGATTGACCTCGAATGACGGCCGCTAAGCGGCCCTCCTTCCGACTTCGCCCTTTGGCTTCGCCGGACAAGTCGCCGAGGCTTCGGAGGGCAAGCAAGCCGCTTGCACTCCGGCGCATGTTGTCCGCTTGCGGCTCAGCGAGTGAATTGCGGGGAACCGTATCCCGTGGGGGGGGGTCTTACGCGCTTTCGCGGAGCGGCTCGGCCTGGGCGAGGAGCGGCACTTCGCCGCGGACCACCGCCTCGGTCACTGTGTAGCGGAAGCCTTTCGGCCGGTTCGGCAACTCGAACATCGGGTCGAGCATCAGGTTCTCGATGGTCGCCCTCAGGGCCCGCGCGCCGGTATTGCGCTTCATCGCTTGCCGCGCGATCTCCCGCAGCGCCT